>Ga0065720_1018837_pt1 | contig 119687 bp, 108 predicted proteins | sample Thericmetagenome_FD_59107 | JGI IMG/M metagenome (GOLD analysis project Ga0065720, IMG submission 59107) | Thermophilic microbial communities from the Joint Bioenergy Institute, California, USA of rice/straw/compost enrichment - eDNA_2 v2... | ecosystem: Engineered > Solid waste > Grass >...
TTTTTTTTTTTTTTTTTTTTTTTGCGCAACAACTGCAAGCCGAGCATCAGAAATATTTGACGACCAGCTTGGGTGAGAAATTGTTGTTGTCCAAACAATGCGTAGTCACACACACACACACACACACACACACACAAAACGTGGCTTCTCGAAAGCTGATATTTGAGGCACACCATCCCATCAGGCAAGTCAAAGGGCGGTAACTGCCGAAGATAGACCCTTCACGACCCAATTGAAGGGTTCTTGTTGCGACTTTCCCATGGGATGCCCATAGCTTTCTTGGTTCCACTACCACCTTGTCACCTGCAGCATCTGACATTTAAGCTTATTTTGCTTGTTTGCTACAGAGTCACGTTTGCTTGATCGATGGACCTTGACGTAATCATTATGATCAGAGTTCTCTGATCGACTATACCTCAGAAGTTCAGTTCCAGGGCCTTTTTGGTAAGTTTAGGGACTTCCGAGGTTTTGATTCCAACACTCTACTTAGATGTTGCTACTTTTAACTTGGAATGTGAGAGGTTTACTTGGGGATATTAATTGTCCGTAGTGCAGGCCCTCATGACCGCAGCATGACGTATAATGAAGGGCTCAGTTCCTGTTCAAGCAGCAGCGAGCAAGCATTAGCGGCTCAATGCGCAACATGTAACTGCCGTATGCTTTAATGCTACTGCCTCAAACCTGCAGTCGCTTCCTGCTACACACTCCTAATGGCCAGGCACAGGATCTATAAATGGTCACGGTACCTCTAGTTCCCTTTGTTCCACATCCCCAACCCCCAAGCACAACACCTCCTTGACTGAGAGCTAATCGAACCAATTGACTTTGCGGCTCCAAAGACAGATACAATCACTAAGCTGTTCAGACAACAACTATGGCATCAAAACCCATTGCAACCACCAATGAGGTGATCGAGAGCGCTGTTATTCGTGCGCCCCTGTCACATGTGTGGCACTTCATCAAGCTGGCTGAGTTTGACAAGTTCTGGCCAGCGATCGAAAAAGCTGAACATGTCAAGGGTGTTAGCGATGAGACGGATGTGGTCAGATGGAAATTCAAGGACGGCAGCATTGCTGAGGTCAAGCAGGATGAACACAGTGTGGGTGGCTACAAGCAGCCCATTATCGAAAGTGAATAAACAGGCTGATGAGGAGATTCCTGGTGTAGAACTTGGAGCACTATATCACATACAGTGTCATTGAGTCGGAACCGGAACTGTCATATTCGGGTTCTGTCAGCACAATCCGTTGCTGGGCGGTGACATCAGGGGAGTTTGCGGATTCAACATTCGTTCAGTGGACGTCTAAGTTTGCAAGCGATGCTGATCTCGGTATACCCCTGAAGTTTTCGCTTACTTGAAGTGAATGGTTTTGGTGCTAACATTTAGCATGGCACAGGTGTGATCGAGGATGCCAAATATAAGCGTCAGGAAGCCCTTCAAGGCCTGGCTGAGGCCGCTGCTCGAATGTTGAAGGAACATCAAAAGAAGTAGAGGAGACACTAGGGAGTGAACAAAGCAGCTGATGCACATCTTTAGCAAAGGGTTATATTCCATGTCTCGATATGTTCTGTTGAGAGCAGGGAGCAAGTCTTGTGGACAGTCTGATGTAGCATTTTTAGTACATGGGTCCATGACCGCAACGCGTTTGTTCAATAAGAAGAGGCTGTCAATTTCATCTTCAGATTAACATCTCTGCGTATGGATGCCGAGGATATTCAAACTCATTATCCTTTTTGCCAGAGTCTCCTTGAAACTTAGTGTTCCTCCGCATTGACATTCAAGGAGATGAATTCATGAACGTCACAGAATGGTTTTGACATATCGACCAGTGTGATCCTGTTCTCCATTCTCAATTCAAGGCTGTGGCAATGAATGGTCGCAAAGCCCAGTCTGGTAACTCTCAAAGACAATGGTTTCTGTCTTCTTCCGGTTTGCGAAGGAAGAGGGCACCAGCCACAGCATCCAGATTAACAAACAGTGGCCAGGTTATGCTTTAATTCTGGAAGCCACGCACGAGGACAAGATGCAAATCTAAACAGCCATAAAAGCGAAGCGGACTGGAGTTTCTTCCTTGCACCAGTCCTTCCCTGAGCCTCTTCCAGCTTTGAATCTTGCATCCAAGCATCCTAATTCTAAACTCCTGTGGTCCCTCGATTAACTCGCACTGTTGCTCTAGTCTGCACTTCAAACATCGCAAATAGCACCCTGAAGTGATCACTAGAACACAATGTCCGTCGTCATTTGCCAGGGCGTAACCACGCCAGCCAATGTCATGGTGACCACCTTCAGCGGGTATGTTGATTCCTCACCCCTAGTTTACTGCAAAAAAACTATCAAGAACCATGCTGCAGCAGTGCAAGCAATCAGCTCTAACAACTTTCTGCATCGGTTTGTGTGAAGCAAAGCACAAAACGGAAGGCTGTGCTTCACCTGCGGCTCTCATTAGCTTAACTACTTGGATGAAGTTCCATGATGCCACTCACTGACAAGCTGGATGCTACAGAACTCCTCCGCCTGCACCCCCTCCGCCGCCAACTCCAGCTCCAGCTCCTTTGGCTCTGACCACTCAAAACGTCACTTATGTTGGCATGCCAATCGCCCATATCACTCCAGCTGCGGCAGCTCCTCCTCCTCCTCCTCCTCCGCCGCCGCCGCCTCCACCTCCTGCTCAAAGCCCAGCCATTCTCATTAGTCCAACGCTGGCCATACTGGCGGTTGCTCAGCAGCCACCGCCACCTCCTCCGCCTACTCCTCAGTCGCCTGTTGGGGTTATGGTTTCCTGGCCTATGAGGCTTGCTCCTTGACTTATCAGACAACATAACTAACCCTGCTTCAATTTTTTGAGGTCATACTGCTGGGAGCTATGTTTTGAGGGATTGACTTGGTCATTTGAGGTTCCGTGCTGACTCTGCTTGGCGCTATGTGATCTTGAGAAACAGGTTCTTGGTTTATGATGCAGTGAATTCCATGCGAGATCTGGGTTTTATGGAGTTTGGTTCAACAAGTCGGAGAGGACATGTTCTTGAGAGCATAGTTTCGCCAGCGGAAGGAAATGCAACCTCCAGGTGAGGACTGCGTCACAAGCGCCTTAAGGTATGTTGTTTTGTTATCTAAACACCTAGGAGCAAAGAGGATGTGTACTTACGAGTCATTCAGTTAGAGCACGATACAACAAGATGCTGCTTTTGGGAGTTGAGTTGTGGTTAAGGACTTGCTACATTTACGTCGAGGGCAAGGGACGCGGATAGTGGCTTCGATTGCTGAGCTAAAAAAAAAAAAAAATGAAGGTACTAGGAGAGTTTATCGTCGCTTAAAATGCGCTCTGTGCGTTCTTGAGCAGGATTTCCCAAAGCAGCAGTCTAGGTAGCAATTTGTTAAAAATAACCTTCAATTTACATTACTAGAGTATGACTTTTGCTGTCAACAGTGGTTATCTAAAGGGCATAGTTGGTCAACTTCACACTCCATAGTGCCATGTCCTAGGACACAACCGAAACAAAGGTCACAGTTGATGTAGAACTCAAGATTTTAGTGCAAGAACTTTGTCGAATGCCGTAAAGACCGGAAAGCTACGTACCTCACTTGTAGGTACGCTCTTTGTTATTTTCTATGGATACAGCACAACGGTAACCATACTCCTCATCGGAATGTTAACGCTGGCTGTACCATCAACAGCAAATGATGTCAACGGCAACTCAGCAATGTCCCTCGTGATATCCGTCACCCATGCCTTGGCCGAAGTGTAGCTGCCAGAACCAACCCTGACATTGATATGAGCCGTATTTCCACTGTTAATAATGGGCACGGCAACCGAGCCGTCCTCATTCCGGAAAGCAGAAATCCTAAGGTTTCCGCCACCACCATTTGTACCCACGCGACGAGCACCAGGTCGCACAAAACGACTCCATTGGCCCAGAGCCCACAGCCGCTTAGATGGCTCGACAGTCTGCTTGTTCGTGTCGATGTGCACCATGTGGCTGTTTGTGCTACCCGTCTGAACACCAACCCAGTACAGATAGGCCGAGGCATTGGCGTTGACGATGGCCTGGTAGACGTGGTTTGCCCAGGTGAAGCCCTCGCCGGCACCGCCCCAAGAGTACCAGGCTGATGTCCAGGCGCCTTGGAGGTCAGCCGCCTCGGTTTGCCAGACAGGCTGCCGAGCTGACATGGGGGAGTTTGGCTGTGACATGTAGCTGTGTGCCGTGATGACGCCCAGCATGTTATCGACGTTGCGTAGGGAGCCGAGCATGCCCGCCTGCTGCGACCAACCACCTGCGTCGCAGCAGGTGATGGTCACTTGGGAGGTGAGGTTGGCACGCTCGAGAGTCGGGTAAAGGATGCGGATAAACTCGGCTGCCTGACCGGCTGTGAAACGCATGGAAGCGTAGCTTGTTCTATGTGGGGTTAGCGGTTGGTCTTCAGCGAAAAGCGAAGCAGAATATTCCCTCACGTGAGGTCTGGCTCGTTGGTAAAACCTAGGTGGGTGATTGTGACATTCGACTCCTTGTACAGCTGAACGTATCTGCTGTTGTAAGTTTCCATCTTCGATTTCTAGGAAAAAAAAAAACATAGACACTGACTTTACAAGATAATCGGCGTAGGCCTGCCTCCAGTCACCGCTGGCGCAGTACGCACCACTCAGACCGCATAGAGAACCACCATTGGCATCGTTGCCATTCGTCTTCATGTATGCAGGCGCGCTCCAGGCATCAGCATAGATGGTTTTGACGCCATAAGTGTGTTGAGCCTCCTGGGAAAGCCATAACTGCTTGTTGTCTGAGCCGTCCCATTCGATGATGAGAGGCTTGTCAGGAGAACCGGGGCTCTTTGGGGCGATTGAAACCATCCAATCGTTCCTCATATCAGGGGAAGAACCGATGCCATTGCGCAGAATCGTCAGGCCAGCACCCTTAGTCGTACTGAAAAGCAGATCCAAGGCACGACGTTGCTCGGCTTCAGGGAGCCGACTCATCTGAACAGCCCGTTGGAACGCTTCCGAAAAGCCGAATCCATCAATCTTCTGGTATGTTTTAGTGAGATCGACTGTGATGGTGGTGCCAGACTGCCGCTTCGGGGGTGGCTTGAAGGCATGATAATTCTCGCGTCTCTCAACATGCTTGAATTTCGGGGAAAGAAGGGCATCAACTGTTGCTCCTATGGAGAGAAAAAGGAGTGCCAGTGGGTGCATTCTTGTCGTCTAATGGTTGGCTGTTGTTGCTAATCAGACCGTCAAAGTCGATATATGGACTAAGTCTTCAGTTGACACTAGGCTGGCGCAGTGATTACGGTGATAAAAAAACCTTTGCTACTTTTATACAGACCTTCGTGCTTGAAGGTCGTATCTTGCGGCCATCCTCATAGCTGGCCCCTCACCGAAGATATTAACCCGGATATGGCCTGGTCATGAATAGTTGCTCCTTAGTCGAGGCAATGGGATATTGAGCAAGGATCCTAATACTCAATCAGATTCTAGAAAAGAATTATTCTGTACAATGCGCTATGAGATGGATATTGGCCCTTCCTTGGTACAGCAAAATTCCCCACGGCTTTGCCCCAGGAAACGGGAAGCGGGCAACGGTTAAATAGGTTAATGGTAGTTCCTAGCGAGAAAAAATATATATTACCTTTTCATTAGAACAAAAGCCACATGTGCAGTGGCAGATAATAGCATCTGGATATATATCTATTCTGCGAGGCGAAGCTTGAACTGTAACGGGGTGGTGGATTGGAAGAAGGCTGTATTTTTGCACCTATTGCAAAAGATTGTCATCACGGGGATGTCACCTTGTCTTGTCCGTGTGGACTTGTTGATCTGCTAGACGTCGTATTTATTGACTACGGTATGCGTCGCAACTTAGAGGGGCAATAATTAAGATGACGGGATGAAAGGATGAGCTATTGTGACGGAGAGTAGACGTCTCGGCACAGCCAGGGGGACTTCCGGGCTGAGGTTCTAACCCTAACCCTTAAAATAATCTAATCCCTCGGAGCCCTGTTTGTCGGCATGTCGGAGCTTTTTGTGCCGATGACATCCGGAGCCGTCCACTCGCGAGCTTCTTTGTGTAACATCGGCACACCCGCAACTCCAAGCGCGAATCTGACCACACTGCCCCTCAGAAAACTTAGCAAGCCTAAGTTAGCTCAGTTTCCATCGGGAATGCAGAGTGGCTTGCGCAAGCCATTCAGCTGACCGATTGACCGGTTAAAACTGGGTGAAAAGGAAGCATCGGACAAAAAGAGGGGAAAAACGACAAAAGAACAATAGGGAATGCGGCCCCTCTTCGCTTCTTAGCTACAGTGCCCACGATGAGCCGAGCCGTTACGGGAGCCACAAGACTGGGCCGCTTCCTCTTTCGCTCACCGCCATCACCTGCCAGCAAAACCGTGCTACGCTCATCAGTCACCGTGTCGGGTGCTGTCCTTGCTGCAACTGCCACCACTGCCGCTGCCACTGCTACTGTTGCTTCCATGGTCGCATACTCGAGCTCCGTCTCCCAGCCGGAGATTCTGGCTGGTTCAGTTCCTGCTGACGTCCAGGACCTTGCACACCATATCAAGGACAAAAATGGCAGGACTATCAGGTTTCGCAATCCTTATCCGTCTACCGGCGGCGTTGAGCCCATGAGCTGGGCCATGGCGATGGACATGTTTCGGTACGGCGACGGTCTTGATGGTATCTCTGAACATGACTTGATAACATGATGTTGACCACACTCCAACGTGTTAGGGCTGCCTGGAAGGGAGAGATGCGCTTTCCAGATGTTAAGAATGCCAACATTCCCTCAACCAAACCCAAATTCCTGACAAGTCGCACCGGCTCAGCCAGCCTACGAGCCACCTGGCTTGGCCACTCTTGCTACTACATCGAGTTCCCCAGCGGCCTGCGTGTGCTGTTTGACCCTGTTTTTGAAGACCGTTGCTCGCCCGTTCAATGGCTCGGCCCGAAGCGCTACACACAGCCTCCCTGTTCTCTGTCGGACCTTCCAACCGTCGATGCTGTCGTCATCTCCCACTCGCATTATGATCACCTTTCGCATCCAAGTGTGGTAGAGCTGGCAAAAAAGAACCCAGAAGCGTACTTCTTTGTTGGATTGGGACTCGCAAAATGGTTTCTCCAGAGCGGCATCTCCAAGGTCACCGAGATGGACTGGTGGCAGGATATCGAGCTCACCTTGCAGAAGAAAAAAGACGAAGCTCAGACCAGCACTTCCGAGAATGATGATCCCTCAGCCCCTGACACCATTACCGCTCGCATCAGCTGTCTTCCATGCCAACACTCTTCTGGCCGTTCCAACCTGGATCAGAATCACACGCTCTGGGCCTCATGGGCCGTCTCGTCCGGTGGCAAGTCTGTCTGGTTTGGCGGCGACACGGGCTACCGTAGAGTACCGAGGGTCCCTCCCGGCGTAAACGACTACGGGCCAGAATACGAGTCGCTGCCACGGTGTCCGCAATTCAAGCAGATAGGCGAGCTGCGCGGCCCCTTCGACCTAGGCTTGATCCCCATTGGCGCGTACAAGCCGCGCCACGTCTTCAGCTGGATGCATGCCAACCCGTATGATGCCGTCGAAATCTTCAAGGACACTCGCTGCAAGCGGGCTATGGGCATCCACTGGGGCACATGGGTGCTGACCTCCGAGGATGTCGAGGAACCGCCCAAGTTGTTGAGGGAAGCACTGAAAGCGAATGGACTACCTGAAGAAGGCGTGTTTGATGTTTGTGCCCTTGGGGAGACGCGGGAGTTTTGAGCCTTTCAATGATCTGTTGGCCAGGCCTTGGATAGGTAGACATAATACCCTTTTGTACACACCTCGTCTTGACTTTCTTGAATACCCACTTTACGATTCAATTATCTGTTTCATCATTAAATTTCAATTTGACATTCGACTCACGGCCGTTTAAGATTGATGCCTCTGCTCGTCCAGAGCTTGGACCACAATGACTGCCGAGCTACGGCGCTGGCGCTCACTAGAAACTTCACCATCCCAGCGGAGACTTCGCTTCACATACTGTTTGCTGTCTGCTTCCAACCGGAGATGTTCATGTGAAACCGGGGTGCGTCTCCGCAGAGATCCACTTGTTTGATCCACTGATCAACCGGCTCGGTAAGCTCCCGCCGCCTGAGTGGGGTAAGGGGCCGTTGAACAGCATCGTCTTTCACGCCTCCATCATCTTAGCCGGAGTCTAGCCATTCTGTGGCCACGTGCGGTCAAATGGATGCCTGGCTTGCATCGAGATCGGGAATGAGGGAAGATCCTTGGATTGACAGTAAAGGCTTACCGAATTTGGTCAGCTGTCTGTGTTAGAGGCATGTTTATGGGATGAGTTCAACTCTTGTGGTCTATTGACTTGATTGTAGCTAATCCATTCTAAGAGGTGAATCTGACTTTTTGGTCTATCCAATCCAACTGCCGAGTCTACCCAAGCGCATGGAGCAACACAGCTTCTGGTGTCGAGAAATTTTGTTACCTTTCCTCAACCACTCACCCGCAGGTCAACGCATGGAGTATATGCAAGCCATCCCTCATAACACCTTAAAGTCAAGAAAGCTATGATCAAGGGAGTCCGGAATGACAAATAGGAATCAATTCCGTAACCAGAAGCAAACAAATAAAGCTCTTCATGCTCATTTCGGGGTTCCAGCTGGAGTCAAAACTAAAACAACCCACTTGACCTCTCCCTCCGCACCTTTCAGCGGCACCCAGGTGCTAACCATTCGCCTCATCCTTCCCGGACCAAACAACACCTGACTCACCAGCTCAGCGCCTCGGTCAAGCGTTTCGCTAAGCCTGGGCCGTCCTTCCGCACGCTCACAAGTCCCACCCCCACTCCCAGTGCCTTCATTCAGCACCACTTGCGTAGAAGACGATGTCACCGGGGCAGATCCCTTCCTCGAAAAATTGACGACAGCTTTGAGAGGGGAAGGAGGAGCGAGGCAAGAACCACAAACATTAGAACTTCCCGAAACTGCTGTCGTTGTTTTGTCCTCGGAAGGGCCCGGTCCAATTACCGTGGTGGGGGATAGCGGGGAGGGAGGAGAGTGAGCGGCTGCTGAAATTCCGGGGTCGCAATGGATCATCAGGTCCAGATATGTTGCTTCTCCGTCTGCCATTTTACTCAGAATGTTGGCCTTGAAAAACCGGGTGATGCTGGGGGAGTTGAGGGTGTTCGTAAGGATGGAGAATACCTCGTGCCCGAGAACTTCATCGTGCTCATCGCCTCTGGAATGCTGATGATGGTGCTTTTTGTGCCTGCTTCCGTTCCCACTGGAGTTGCCGTTTCCGCTGTTCATCAGCAACCTTCGGGCGTGTTGCGAGCAGAAGGCGACTGGCAGGTGCACTCGAGACGATGCTGGAGGATCTCGAGTCAGAACACGACGGTTATGATGATTGTGGGCCTGGTTTTGGGTTCGCTGAGCGGGAGACGAGGCTTCATAGCGCATGACCAGGAAACAGGAGTAGGGTGTACTGTATTCGTCGAGCTGGTGCTGACTGTCGGGAAAAAAGTGTAACAAAGACTGAACGGAAGAACCCGACTCGCAGGCTGCACGAGACGGGGAGTTAGAGCGGGAGCCATGCGACTTCCGGCGAAAGCGCTGGAACAAGCGCTGACGGCGCGAGGGTGGTTTTGAATCTAATCTGGACAGGTCTTCCAGACCAGAACTGGATTGAGCCTCTTGGGTTCCAGAGTCTTGGGGTTTCGAACTCGTTGAACAGACGTCTGCTGATGCACCGTACTTGAGAAGCTCCATGACGTCCTTGAACTCAGTGCCCATACTGTCGGAAACATTGATCTGGGCTCCGAGGAAGTAGCGGATGACTCCACGCTCCATCAGAGGACAGATAAAAAGCAAGTTCCAAAAGGGAGTGCCATCAGCTTGATAGTTCACCATCAGTTCAACCACTTCTCTCCCGGTCGAGATGGCATTGCTGACCCTCTGTGCAGCGAGCGGGTCAGTCGCAACACCCTGAAGCAGCCTGCTATTTTTCTTGGTGATTGCATTGCGCCGGTAGCCGGTCATGTCCAGTAAACCGTCCGACACGTAAACGACGGGGTTGTCTGGCTGAAGGGGGTCGGTCATGCAGAAAGCATCACCAAGACCAGGGTATACCGACTTGATTTCGGCAGAAGAAGCGCTGTTCGCCGACAACATTGCTGTCATGCGCTGAGCGAGCTGATACTTGACGAACTCTGGGTAGACGTCACGGGCCAACCGTTCCTCAACAGCCGCCTTGGTATCATCGTACAGCTTGCTCAACACCGGCAGGGCCGTTCTGGCGCACTGCTTTGTGTTGGACTTGAGAGTGCTGGCCACATCCGGGGACAGGGCGAGTGACGATGATGGGATTGGCGAGGCGGCTGCTCCGGTGAATGTCTTGGATGATATGGAGGTCATCAAGGAGAACATATCACCCAGGGTCTGAGAACACCTTTCCACCTGTTATTGGTCGCGTTAGTCTTCAAAATCCGAGTCATGTCAGATTTCGAGAAATGGTGGCGGACCTGTAGTAAGAACTCGAGGTCTGCTGAACCATGCCTGATCTCTGCAAACCTGCGGATTCTTTGCTCGGTTATCGGATCGGAGAAGGCAAGTTTAACCATGGCGGGGTCGAAGAATGGAGGTAGAACCTTGGTAACTGCCGGTGGTGGTTTTGTGGGCACTTCTTCGATGCTGTCGACCTCATACAAGCTAATCGCCATAGGAGGGAAAGGCCGGTACGTGAGTGAGCCATCCGAGTTGTAGTCCGTGTACTGGCGAAATGCTGCTTGATTTGTGTGCAGTGCCAGGCCCGAGTCACTTCTTAGATGGGAGTAGGAGCCGTTGAGCCTGAAGTCTGGTATTCTCGATAAGGATGTGGACGACAAGGTCGTCGGCACAGGGTTAAGTGGTCGGTCCATGGAACGAGGTAGGACTAGGGCAGAAAGTGTGTCCGTATCCTGATTCCTCGTGATGTTGGCTCTCGTTAGGGGATTTGCTGGAGTCGATGCTGACTGCCTGGAACCAGAACGGTATTGGGGCAACGATTCGCGTATCGGCTTTCTTCCGCGCTTAGGGGCGACCGTCATATGCCGAAGCTGTCATGGGATGGTGAACTCATTTCTAAATGACCGATAAACGCGAGCCAGCCGCCAAGAAGGTGGTCATTAATAGGATGGCCTATCTGGGGCAAGACGATTGCCTCGGCGAGCATCCTGACTCGAGATTCGAAGCGGACTGCCTTGTAATGGGCTGGAAGCAGTATGCTAAGTCAAGGTGGCGCTATGATGATGAACCTGTGGAGCAATACTCCGGGATAAGTGGCTCGGCATTCTTATCGGCTTCCAACGACTTGCTTTTGGGAGACATATGAGCTCAGTATGGGCTGTTGCGAGACGAAATGACGATTTGGTTAAACAGAATGCGACTTTCCATTGCTCCATGGTTGGTATGTTCGCATATGTTCTGAAACGACCAGGTTGTTTAAACGCCGCAAAGCGCAGCGCATCGGAGAACTACCGGAGCAACTCATACTCTACGTCTCATTGTGGGAACTGCATCATATTCTGTGGCTGTTGTTAGAGCCAGCTGTAGCGAGCCAGTGACCCAGCCTCGTTCCGGGCCACAGTGAGCATTCATAGATGATATGGATATGGACTGATGGAGCAGGGGAGTTAGCAGAGCACAAGACGCAAAATCGGTAGCGTACGTATCGTGCATGACATTTGAAGGCCAGCCCAGGAGGGATCATATCTGCAACGGGTAGCTGTGCCGTAAGCATTGCAAAGTCAGTTCTCTGTTTGGTCTGCGTATGGTAGGAAAAGAAAGGATGAATGAGTAGTAGCAATGGCAGGTCCTGTCACAGTTGTCGACTGTAAGGAATTCGAAGAGCATAGGGACCTAACATCTGGCATGTATCATGTCACCTCTGTAGTTACACATTGGGGATGTCAATCAATGAATTGTTTGAATTGGTTTTGCTATATGCTAGATACAGTAGATCCCCATGTATGCAACCAGCATGCCTATTCGGCTGTCTGCTAGTCCATGTGTGGAGAGGACTTGAACACAGAGAGAACCATCAAAGATCTCGGGGCTCTGAGGCCCAAACCGCAAGTGCTAACGGTGCCACGATATGAAGGAGCTCGACAGGATGGATAACAGGCAAAAGCACGTGCGAAGACGTGCCGAGATCCAAAATCGCAGTGAGTACTCCCACCATGTTGAAGAGGCAAAAGGCGACCCGCAAACAGCAGTGGAGGCAAACTCGGGACTCAAATCGGCGTGATCGGGGAGCTTTGGCGTCTGCGGCTTAGAGTTTAAAGCATCCCTGCAACCTTCGTGCAGACATGGAGCCTCAACCTTGTCAACGTTATGCCAAGCTTTTCCCCCAACTTTCATGCAAAGAGATCTGTGCCCCACTGTCCCACATTCCCCGTAACAAAAGGGCCCACTGACCCGCCAAAACTGGTGAAGAAGTGGGTAAGGGTCCACCCATCAGATCTTATCGATAGGTATCATAATCTTCCATTACCCAGTCAGTCCACCACACAGGTCTTGTGTATCAACGATGCATTCTCTTTGTTATTACAATATGAACACTGCGAAGCAGCTTAGCAACTGTGAAGCTTGGTTGGTATCAACTTTTCAGTGCCCTTCCTAGGAGAAGTTGACGACCAACTTCGTTTTGTTTTCAAAACAAGGCAGACTTGAAAACCAAACTTAAAACTCTACTACAGGGGCTCACGATGTCCTTTCTCAACCCTCGGAGTCTCATTATGGTTGTTTCGGGTATGTGATGGTACAGTTTATATCAAACAGCATCAATTACTTGGGTAGCGGCTTCTTGGAGCGTCAACAGGTTTTAGAAAGAGAGATAAACTTACAAGTACTTTCCATTTTTTTTACCACTGTTTCAAGATGAGATCTGGCCCTTGCATCGATGCAGCCCCTTGTGCAAAACAATGTCACCGATTTATCTTCCGGGTATTAAGTGATTGTTTGTGACAGAGTAGTTGGCTAGTTTGAGTTCCAAGTCAACTCCTTGTATCCTAATCCGGCAAAGGCCTTCATTGCCGCAACATAGCAGTGTCTTCCAATCTTGTCCTTTCCATGATATTCCTGTTAAGAGCGCCTATGAAAGCTCAGACACCAGACGACTTTGACATTCTAGCGTACATCAACCCATTGATTGGTTGCAGCAATGGTGGGAATGTCTTCTCTGGAGCATCACTTCTATATGACATGGCGGAGACCGTCGCTGACATCGATAGCTGCGAGAGGCAAGGAGGGTTTACCATGGACGGCGCCAATGTTGCTGGTCTCAGCATGATGCACGACAGCGGAACTGGTGGTAATCCAAACCTTGGAAACTTTCCAATCTTCCCGTATACCTCTTGCCCCAAAAACGATATTAATCGATATGTTTTCTCTAAGAGAGACCGCGCGGCCTTTGAGAGCTTCGACAATGCTACTGTGTTTGCGAAGCCCGGAACGTTTGACATCACGCTAGATAGCGGCATCAAACTGAAATGACCACAACACGTGCTTCTCTCTTCCGCTTTACCTTCCCGGAAAATTATGATGTTTACAGGAACTGGATGGCCCAGCAATTGCTAATTCTGCAGAACACGACAGAGCTCTCCGACTCCAGACAGGGCAATGCCACCATAATCGTCAACCCTGAAACAGGTCGTATCACCGGCAGTGCTCGCTTTCTTCCTAGCTTTGGTTCGGGAAGTTATGTGTTGCACTTTCGCACAGACTTCAGGGGTGCTGGCATCTTTGACAGCGGCATCTTCGTCGATAGCCGCGCCAATACAGTTGTCGAACTCTAACCATATCCAGGTCGATTAAGAATATCCGCTTCCAGACGGAGCCTTTGCAAGATTCAAGCGTTCACAAGAATCAATCCTTGTCCGTATCACTACCAGATTCATCAGCATCAACAAGGTTGTGATCATGCAGAAAGAGATCCCCGACTTCGACCTTGATGACATATCAGAAATAGCATACGGGGTTTGATTGGAACAAGATGACGATCCGCATGTCACCTAAAGGGGTCAATGGCTCCATGTTGACAAACTTCTACAGTGGGATCTACCGAACCATGATTAACCGTCAGAACCACACCAGATAAAATCCTATTTGGTCTAACATTGAACCGCATTTTGACTCTTTTTATTGGTATGCTTAGCGAGGTCATATTGTACTGCCAGATCATACACTAAAGCTCTTCCCCCACCAGTATCTGGGTCAGTTTCGCTCTCAGCTTCCACTATTGACAATTATCGACCCGGATGCTGTGACTGAGATGGTCCGTTAGCTCATCGATACTTATCTCCGTGTTGAGTGGCTTCCCAGGTTTCTGGGTGAGCCACTCCAAGGGATTCACACAGGTGAGTGGCAGTTATTCGATAGCCGGTTGAAAATGGTTCCCGCTGACGGTTATTGGGGGGCTCCGACGCCGATATTGTACTAGTGGATGCCTATGTAAAAGGGCTGAGAGAGGGCATCAATGTGAGTTCACTTTATCTTTGGTTTGAACATCACTAACTATTTTAGTGACACGATGGCTATGCTACAATGGTTATAGATGCGAGGTAGAGCCTTTTTTACTGGTGCTGTCAAGGCCAGAGTGGTCGAGACGGTTGGAAGTCATTAGGCTACATTTAAGTTCAAGATTTTGACTACGGAGCGCTTGGCATTATGACCAGGAGTATCTCTCGTATTTTAAAGTATACCCAGAGAAGCAGCAACTGGAAAAACCTCTTCAAGGCTGACCGGGTCTCTGTTTGGTGGGATGGAAGCGACTCCGGTTTTGTTGGCTTCTTCCAGCCCCGATACTTGAACAAGACATGGGGGTTTTTGGGATCCTCTCAATTGTAGCTATCTCTACGAATTTAGCGCCTGATCTTTCTGGAACAATAGAACAATGGACGTGAGACCTTTGAGAGCAGCATCTAGGAATGTAGCTTGTGAGTACACCTCTTTATGCTCCTCAAATGCAAATCATGCTTCATAGCTTTGTGCCCATGATCAAGCTATTCTGATGGCCCTCTACGTGAGCCCGCCCTCCTTTGTGGCCCATCTAGACTACGTATGTCAGTTGTAGGAAAATCCTGCAGTGGATAGAGCTATTGCCAATGCACACTTTCTAGCTACATGATCACAGCATCACTTACATCGGCAATGAACCATCTTTTCTAACGGTATCCCAGTATCATTATGCTGGCAGACTTGCCCTCTCTGCTCTACACAGTCATTTCTACATTTCTACATCCCTGCTTTCTCCCAGTCCACCATTGACGGATTGCCTGACAACGATGACAATGGTGTTATGGGCTCTTTGATGCCTTTGCCATGATGGGTCTCTTCCCCAATCCAGGCCAAGACATTTACTCATCCGTTCTTCGAAGACGTTAGCATTACTCATCCCGTGACGGGGAATACAGCCCGCATTATTGTAGGCAAGGAAACGTTTGATCACAGTATGTGTCTATCCAAAGAGCCACACTTAACAGGGCTCCATACACCAAGAGCTTGGTTGATCACAGCTTCATCATGGAGGGGAAAGAGTTAGTTCTAGATAGCATCAGGTCTGAGAAATAGATGGGGAGCCAATGATGCTCCACCGATATGAATGGTTGAAATTCACTGTTTTCTTGAGGACATAAGTGACAATTAGGCAAGGTGGCCGAGCGGTCCAAGGCGCCACGTTAAGGTGTTTACAACCCTTAATTTAATATCCGTGGTCTCGAAAGGGGCGTGAGTTCGAATCTCACCCTTGTCATGGCTATATTTTTCCTATGATCAATTGCTAGTCCCTTTTTGTCTGCAGGGAGAAGCCTTCTCCTTTTGAAATAACCCTATGTACCAATAGCTTTGTATTGCTGGGTTATACTCCAACTTAATTGTGTAGGAGCTGCTGTGTTTGCTTTTTTTCATGGAACTTGTCACCAGGACATCAAATGCTCTCAGTTCCATGGTTATTATGCATACTGAAGCAGCAAGATCATCGTCGTATTAATGCACATGCTAGCTTTAAGGGGTATTGAGCACCAGCCCGAGAATAGAAAAACTTAAGATCATGTCTTCTCCTGTTCACAATCCCATATTCTCCCTTCCTACCAACGCCGTTATTTGAAGACAGTTCTCCCACGTTAAATGGCCTTTTCATCATGAACTGTGCCTGAAGTCATTGCACAGTTCGCAAAAACCCAGACGTGTATGCGACATTAACAAAACCAGCAAAAAAAGGTCACTGGAATGTTTATGGGAACAGCCATATACACCAGGCCCAAGATGGTAAAAATTATCAAGGGAGAGGTGGAAGCCGGGTCGATTGATCTGAAAGGGGAACAATTCAGTCCAAGAGTTCAGCTCTCAGTCATCACTATAAGGTGAGTGCATGATGCCGCAGTGAAGACAGACAAGAATATCCACATCATACTCGTCCAAATCCGAATCATACTCCTCGGCATCAATGGGTTCACCACTAAGACGGTCAAATTCGCACCAGACACGCTCATCGCTGTCTTGTCTGACAGGTACTCTCTTGAACAGGGTCCGCCGTTCTCTCCAGATTGACTTTGGATGTCCTTCTTCTTTGGGAGCAGGTGGCATCTGAACGTGCACACCATGGCCATGGCGATGAAGACGAACAGAAGCAGGTGTTGATCCCGACTTCTTCTTAGCACGCATGTACTCTTCTGCAAGTACCTTCCATGCACGAACTACCTTGGGATACCAGGTCGGGTTCCACCTCGAGCGTTCCGACATCAGGCGAAGCCGGCCGCCAGAGAAAACATATGTTGAGTCTGCTTTCAGAAGCAACCCGTCATCCTTGATCATTTTTGACAACTGCGCAGACATCTCCAAGCCCCATGCACAATCTGGAAGGCCCGTAAGTTGAAGTTCATTTAAGGTGCAACCAAGGTCGTGTGAGGCAAGGTTATGGAGGGTGGGTCCGCCAGGAGGTGAAAGATAGTTTTCAGGAAAGTTGACAAAATCAATCCTCAAGCACTCCAAGTTGGGCAACAAGCGAGGACGTGGTTGGCCTTTGGGGTGGTTTGGGTCGAATGGTGGCCTTAGAGCGTCCAGGAAGTCAATGACTTGATCCCATGTGTAGCTGCGGAATCCCTTGCGCGTAAGATTTTGCTCCCTGATGCGAGGAATCACCTTCAGGCTGATCATCTTTTCATGAGCATACTCCGCAGAAGGATATGGAGCAAGATGTGGCCGCTCTTCGTCGTCATAATAGCGAGCAATGATCCGGAAAATGACGTGTTTGATACCCTGGCGGTGGCTGAGATCGAGATTGGAAAAATTCCGCAAAGCATGGTGATTGGTGAACACAAAAGTATTATTGCTCCACAAGAAGCGAGTTCCTTCCATATAGAAAGCTTTGCAAGTGGCGAGGAAACCGATGGCGATCTGGTTAGGGCGGGTCTTCTCGGCGACGGTCAAGTTTTCCTTGTTCAGCTTGCATAGCGGATCGATGATAGGATACTTGCTCGTCATGGCATACTCGAGGATGTAAAGCTGAATCTCCATAGGGAGGGTCGGGAGGGATCTCTTTCCCTCCTGCTGTGACTGGGATCCTCTTGATGACCGAGTTCGCGTCCTTTTACGAGAAGTCCACGTGCCTCGAGTGCGGGTCGGATCATTAGGATCAAGAACTAATCGAGGATCCCATGAGATGCCATTTTCCCGGAGAAGCTTTTTGAGGCGCAAGTTCTCCTCCAGGAGTAACCGATTTTGGACGCGAAGAGGATGGTTGTACCAAGCCTCGGCCTGTTCCTCCTGATCGCGTTGCTCAAATGGTGACAGGGCCTGCTAAATCGTCAGCATATGTTTAAACATCTAGGCGATCATTTTGACCTATTTAGCTCAAAAGGTAGCTGGAAAAAGCAAACAAACACTCACATCATCAGAGTCCCAATCCATGTTGGTGTGTGTGACGCTGTGACTTACGCCGTGAATTGGCGTAAGGCAGCGAGCTGCTGAGCTGGGCTCGGAACACGCGAGGCTTAATTTGCTGAGAAGGTAATGAGACTTGGATTGAGATAAAGAGCTGTTGTGAGGTTGCGGGGAAGAAATGAAATGTGTGGTGCCGGTCTTAATGAATTGCCACCCAAGGGCTGATTGCTGCAATCAGGGTCGCCGGTCCCGATGGAATATCAACTGTCAACCGCAAATTGCGTGACCTGTGGACTAAATGCCAGAGAAGTTTTTCCAGTGGCGCACAATACACAGGACCCGATCAACTTGATCCGACCTGTGAACCGCAATTGACAACACAGTTGGCTTTGCGCTCGTCGAGGATAATCGAAAACGTAGGAAGGTTAGCTATGGGCGCTAAATCGACGGACCGAAGGTTCCAGGCCAGAGCTCCCGATGCCGCGCAAACGCACAAACGGAATTATATGGGGGTCTGTTTGAGTGGGCGGAAGCAATAAGGCAGATTGAGGTCTTTAGTGGTTTGTGGCAGAAACCCGCCAAAAATTGAGCATGCGAAGAAGAGGAAGACGGGGAAAGGATTGCACCGCCGGGCAGCCTTGGTAGTTTGGAAAGGATCAGACGGAAAGAGGAGGATGGGCGCGCTTTGGGCGGGTGAGAAGTCAGAAGGAACAGACGGGTTGCAACATTCAATGCACCAGTGCAGTTGCCCGATCTGGAACCTAAACACCTAACGGCATGTGGAGGGGTGAATTTGAAAGGGACGCTGGGGCGGCGGGCATAAAGCGTCAGGCCCTGATCTTTCGGTCACGTATCTTACAAGCAGGACTCGTCAGGCCGGGTTGTTGACAGGGAAGTTACAAACGGATACACCCGGATACAGGGAATTTGCCACATCGAATCCATACGAGGGACGCAAAGACATCAATGAAGAGACTGGCAACCCGGGACACCAGAAAAAGGCTTTGGTACTCGAGTTAGGACTTAAGTCAAGGTTAGCAGCTGTTAGCAGCCTAGCTTACAAAGAAGAAAGAGAAAATAAATCGGAATAGGGAGTTTTGGGAGGTCAATTTGTTCAAGAATGCTGGATCCTGGGCAGCGCTAGGAGCGTAGCACGGGCAGAACTGGGCTTGACTAACCGCAAGTATAGTCTACGCAGCAGAAAAGACCATTGATCTGGGGTGGTTTGACGACCGTTTGCTTTTTGATTACTACCTGATCTATGGGAAAGGGGGGAAGCGCAGTTTGGTAAATATCATCTCGGGAAATCGCATAAACACTGGGCTTGCATCGAGATTGATACAATTCCTACGGGATTGGCACTACTTGGCACTTTCCAACGCCGTCGATAAACCTTTGGAGTAATAGAGCCGCTTTTCGTAAATGCGCCTTAGTGGGGAGTCAGCTGTAAGTCAGATATGCAACTGCACACTGAAGTATGGTTTAACCATAAACTGCCGGTAGCACACCTGGAACGAGTTGCCAGATGGGGGCCACTAACACTCGCCCAACCGGGCCTTCACTTGTAACCGCAAGCCCCGCGCTGCCCCTCTCCAACACTGGATTCTGACGTCAGGGACACGAACCGTCTGCTGACCGTCAACAGCCGAAACGACCGCGATTGTCGCAGGCAAAGACCTGCTTCTTGTGACAGTACGTTTTGATGATGATGATATTGCTCATCGACGGAGCCATGGAGCTCGGTACCTTACATCATGGGGTTGTTCAGGAGACCCCATCGTAGTGTTTCCCTACAGGTATATGAGAATCTACCTGCTGATTTCCCTACATCTTTAACGCAAAATCACAACCGATTTCTAGGTCGGGAAAGATACAGGATACCAGCATCATGGCAGAGCAACATGTTGAGACGAAGCACCTTGACCCATATAAGGATGTCAACCTTGATACTGAGGTGACATTAGAGCAGAAAATCTACGATCTAAGCCACTTCATGGAGCATTGCAAGTATGCCATGATGACCACCCATGACGCCGACACAGGGAATTTGGTATCCAGATGCATGGCACTTGCAGCACAGGTGAGCTAACCAGACCAGAGCTTTGAGTTATGCTCTTTATTAGCTGCGATAGATGTCTGACTGCTTGGGTTAGGAGACAGGAGGAATTGACCTTCTCTTTCATACCAACACCGAGTCCGGAAAAACCCATGACCTGGCAAAGGACTCGCATATCAACATTGGGTTCTTGAATAACTCAGGGGAATGGGCGTCGATCAGCGGAACGGCCAATGTGATTACCGACAGGTCATTGGTCAAAGAGCATTATAGTTCGCGGCTGAAAGCCTGGCTGGGCGATCTTGGGGATGGAGTTCATGACGGGAGCGAGAATGACCCTCGATTGGGTATCATTCGAGTCAAGATGAAGACAGCCCATTACTCGATTTCGTCCAAGACGCTTATTGAGAAGATGGCTCAGATTGCCCAAGGTACTGTAACCGGGAAGCCGCCAGCAATAAATAAACTGCGAGAAATTAGTGAAGCTGAGGTCAACGAGTGGAGAGCGACACATTCGGGCAATTGATCAGGCTGTGCATGCAGCGATCTTGAAAAAAAGAAGGCGGCAAAGTGACATAAGCGATCTATCTTTATGTATAATATTGTTACGATGCATAACAAGGTCAATTCTGTAAGGCAGGCTAATGAATGTTTAGTACTTGCCCTGGTAATCAGCCTTCCATATCCTGTCCCAAGTCTCCTTGTTGATGGCAAACTCTCGAACATACTCATGCTCGAGCTCATGGGTTCTCCTCCCAAGAAGCACCAAACTATGGAGCGGCGGACCAAGAAGATCGTCGGCATCGCAGAGCTCTTTCAGGGTGCCGGCGACAAACTTCTCGGTCTTGCCGCCCACCCGAGCACAGCCGATGGCCAAACTGTCGGGGCCGTACACTCCTTGGCCTTTCTCTTCCTCGATTTCCAGCATCTGCCTCGCGCAAGTGCCCACCGTCATGTAGCGCGGGGGCTCGTAGATCTTGCGGCCACGCGCCAAGTTCTCCAAGCTTGGCTCCTTCACCTTGATGTCCAACAGAACGAGGGTGTGCAAGCCAATCTCGCGGTTCTCCTTGATGCGGTCATAGAAGCTGGCAGGGCGCCAGGTTTCGGTAAAGAAGACCATGCTCACAGTCTGCCCAAAATTGTACAGCTGCAAGCCGGTAGCTCCAATAGCCGACATAATGGACGCGTTGGGGACAGTCCGCACAGGGATGCCCAGTTCGCGCGCTCGCAGCACAAGGTCGGTGTGCGTAGTTGCGCCGAACGGATCTCCGACGACGAGGAAGGCCACATCGACGTTGGCGGCATCGCGCAGGATCTCGTCGCTGTTGGACTCGACCATCTCACGGTCGGCAATTATGATAGAACGACCATAATAGGATTCCTACTGTGTTTTAGCGTCAGCCTGTGCCAGGAATCACTTAGAAGGGGAAGATGGATCCCTTCTGTTGCGTCGAAGGACTCGTACCAGTACTGACTGGTCCACGAGGAGGATACTGGTGTAAGCTTCAAGGTAAACTCTTTCAGCCTTCTTCACGATTTCGAGACCTTTGACGGTAATATCCGTCTCATCGGAAAGACCTAGACCAACTAGGTACAACATCTTGGCTGGTGTATGTGAAATGGAGCGCCGCGAACCTGAAAAACCTGCAGTTGGGGAATTAAGGTAGAAATATATTTCTTTCGACCCCTTCCCTGGTGATTAGTGAATACTTCGAAGAGGTCAACATTGTGCGGGAGAGCAGGTGTTGGGCTGACCTAACCCCCGCCAAAGACCAAAGCCCCTCCAAAATTTCCGTGGTCCAACCCCACTCGTCTGGTCTTGCATGTCTTGACAGAATATGGTTATCTTATCGCATGGTACCAGCACTGACCCATTGCAAGACTACAGCTCTGACACCCCAGAGCTCACCGCATCCAAATGGCCATCTACAACAGATGAGAACCTTAAGACAGCCGCTAGCTGCCATCAACAAACGAAAGTTCTAATCCTTCAGATTCAATTTCCTGGAGCTCTCCAAATTGTCGATTCATAATAATAGCGACCTAATAGCTTTCCAGTCCGCCGCCATGTCCAAAAACGGGTCAGCCTATGGCCAAGCGGCAGGCGACACGGACTTTCGCAAGAAATATGACCTTGAGGAGTACGCCGCGAAAGCCAAGGCGCGAGAACAGGCTGAAAAGGAAGAGCGCAAAGCACGATGGGAGGCGAAGATGCAGGGCAAAAAGTACTACAAGCCGCTGGACGGCAGCGAAACGCTCACGACCGCACGTAGCCACACCCATGATTTCAGCAAGCTGATCGGCACGTCGATGTTGGTGCCGGCTGGCGCGGGCGTAGGCAAGCGAGGGCGCGGCGCTGGCTTCTATTGCGAGGCGTGCGACTTGACTTTCAAAGACAACATGCAATATGTGGAGCACACAAATAGCATGCAGCACCAGCGCGCAATTGGCGCGACCGGCGAGGTCAAAAAGGCCACAGCCGAGGAGGTACATGCGCGTATCGAGTTTCTGTGGCAACGTGAACAAGAAAAGAAAAAGGAGCAGGTGGTCTCGTTGAAGGAGAGATTGCAGGTCAGGAAAGAAGAGGAGGAAAAGGAGAGAGAGGAGAGACGGAGGAAGCGGAAAGAGGCTGAAGAACGTAGGCGACGGGAAAAGCAAGAGGCAGCAAAGATCAAGACCGAATACGGTGATGACGTGAGGATAGAGGGTGAGCATGATGAGGATGATATGATGGCCGCCTTAGGATTTACCGGCTTTGGCAGCACATCAAAGAAGTAAAAATTCGCTTTGCCTGCTCTCATTCTTCAGCTGGTCCGACGGGCTTTGTGAAAAGAAATGATATGGATACGGTCTTTCTGACCTATGACAGAAGGTATATTGGGAAGCAATAATGGCGTCTGGTGTTCTGGCGTTCTATTCACTTGATAGAAGTCTGCGCGGACACTTTGAGTCGCAGTTTTGACCTTGCCTGCTCATCCAGGGATTGGGTAGTGTAACAAAAACTCCATCTTTACATGCAATCTATTACTATAGGCAATCATATCGTAACTGAGGTAGTTGCTAATTAACCTTAAGATTAAAAAGAATAGCATGTAAACTGAAGCTGGATATCACTTTTGAGAACGCTGACAACAGCATAACCATATCAAGGTTCTTACTCGTGGTTTTGAGGCGTCACCCCTTAACGAAATGCTTAAGATCCATAACTAGGACCTGATCGTGCATAGCTACCTATGCCTGTAGTACATGGACCAAGACAGCTGGAGGCGAACATCGAAACCTGGATGGGTAAGATGCATCTGTCTAAGCTCATAGGTGTTCAGGGGTTTGTGAGGTCATCCAAAGGTGTTGGCCGCTGATACGTGCCTCGCTGACAGACCCCTGTCGCATTGGTTTGGGTAGTTCCCCGCTTTTTCTTGCCTGCCCCGCGGCTTCCATCGTCACACTTGACCCGGTGGCCACTCTCGCGACGTTTTACACGACCAACATACTTTCCCTGCCTCCTTAAGGTGCTTCAGCGCTCTTCTAACGCTCTTCGATCTTCTGTGTCGTGCCTCCACTTTTATATCCAAGTATTATTTTTTTGGTGCTAACAGGGTTTCTTATTCTTTGGATCTACAACAAATCGTGTGCAAGATCTACCCATTCTCCCAATCGAACGTCCCTTATTACATCTGCTTTTGACCTTCTAGTGGTGCTTCTCCTAGACAACTTCCTCCCCGAGTCATCCTCTACTTAGACAATCCTCTTGGAGCCGAGCACTGCCAACCGCCATGGCGAGCACCTCCACACAGGCGACTGCTGCTGCTACTCTGCTCCGGCGGCAGCTCAAGCAAATGCAGACTGCCAGTGATCTTCCCGGTATCTCGTGTGGTCTTGTTAATGACAACAACATCTTCGAATGGGAGGTTATGCTGATGATAAGCGACGACTGCAAGTATTATGGAGGTTAGATGGCTGGTTTCTCTTTCTGTTCTTTTATCGTGGCGAAGGCTAACTGGCATCGCAAAACTTCAGGCGGCAACTTTCGCGCCCATCTGACTTTCCCGCCAGAATATCCCCTTATGCCTCCAAAGCTGGTTTTCCAGGCTCCTGTCCCATTCCATCCCAACATCTATCCAAATGGCGAGCTCTGCATCAGCATTCTGCACCCTCCGGAGGAAGATAAATTCGGATACGAGCTCGCCAGCGAGCGGTGGAGCCCTGTACAGACGCCCGAGACGATCCTGCTGAGCGTTCTCAGTCTGTTCGAAGACCCCAATGATGAAAGCCCTGCAAACGTTGAAGCTGCGCGGCTTCTGCGTGAGGAACGCGAGGGCAAGAGCAAGGAGTATAGGAGGCGCTGCCGCAAGTGTGTCCGGGAGAGCCTTGGTGAAGACTAGGTGTTTGGTTCTCTCTTCGAGTATCGAGGGCAGGTTCTGGTTCAGCCAAGGGCTGAGGGTCTTGGGCGTAGTAGAATATGGGATGACATTCAAGATGGGACATTTTTGCACGTTTTCTGGAGTTCAGGGGTTTACAGTACTCGAATCTCGACAGAGTGCACACAGTCCTACAGTACAACTACGTGATGGTTATGTACCTATTTGAGGATAAAGAGGAAATAGCAGTGTGCAAGGCTGCTTTGCCTTTATGACACCAACCCCAGCACCATCCCAACTTTGGAATCCCACTCCTCATCCCATCTCCTGCTCCCTTCTATTACGGCCCCTTTACGCAACTTTTCCAGTTGCGCGCTCCCATTCTCACTCAGAAGTCTTTTGAGAATCTCCGCTAGCTCGTCCGCCGTCTCAAACCCCTCCCCATTTTCCCCGTCTTTCACCAATTCACTGAAGCTCTCATAGCCACAATATGCAGCTACGGGAAGACCCGCTCCGAACATGTCGACGACTTTCATGGGTAAGTCCACGCCAGAGCTGCTCCTGTGGAGACACACGCCCAGGTCGGCGACAGCCAATAGGGCAGCATAGTCCTCGAAGGGGAGGAATGCAGTTGCAACGCGCACATTAGGAAGTCGACCCTCGCGGGTCAAGTCAGCAATTCGAGATACATAGTGGGCTTTCTGGGGACCCTTGCCAGTGATTATTGCAAGCAAAGGTGGGGGGGTTGGCGGATCGATCTGGCGGGATGTCGTGGTGGCTGCTGCGTAACGCAGTAGGGCATCTAGCAGCAACGAGAAGTCTTCGTCAGGCGTCCAACTTGTGCTGCTGACGATCAAACGTGTTTTTCCGGTAATAATAGATGGGATGAGCGGCTTTTCTGAGTCTGGGACGACTCTGCTCAGGATCTCTTCCTTCGTCGACAGAGGGGTATTGCTGAGGAGGGGCTGGAATATGGCAGCAGGACGGTCATGAACAACCAACATGGGCTGGCTGATGCTGTAGGGAGGATTGCGCAGCTGCCGAGCCATAGCATGCGTCACGGTCAAGTGCAGGTGACCCAGCCGGCCGAAATAGCACTCGTAGAGCTTTGATAAGCCTACCAAAGGATGGCGTGGGCCTCGCGTACCAGCTAAGATAGTCCAGCCATAGTTGTGCCAGTCGATAATAAGCTTACTATTTCGTAAGTAACATACCAGGCTGGAGATGGCGAGAGTTGGGATGGATGGTGGGTTCTGGACCAAAATCCATTGGGCTGGAGGAAGGGTATATGCGAGTAACCGGGCAAGATGAGCGACCTGGTAGATGACTTTGAATGGGGCGAATAAGATGAAGGGCATTGCTGATGGCTTCCGAGGGGGGGCCGGAAGAGCAGTGACGGTGATGTTTGGGTTGTTGAGTATGTCCGGATGAAGAGGACTCTCTTATGTTGGTGGTTGACATCAGCCCCATTGCTCCGTCAACAACACATTGGATAACCGTTTCTTACCCAGATACCCTATTAAATGCACCTTGCCCCCACGTTTGGCGATACTGAGCGAATGGTAAGTCATCCGTGGGCTGCGTCCGATATCCCCTAGAACAAGTACATGTATAGACACAGTGCCCTCGGCAGAGCCTGCGGGTGGTCCATCATACTTAGAGACCCCGTCTGCCAAATACATGGCAACGGCGAGAAGCCCAACAATAGTGGACAGAAAAAGACCCAGCAATAAGACGACCATTTCCTTAGCGACCCATTCCGCGAGTTGTCAAAGACTAGTGGAAAAGGATAGGCCGTAATCGATACGGAATTGATCACAGAAGCAGTACCCTGCTTTGTGACCCTCGTTGCGTTTAAGTTTGAGGATGTGTAGCAGCTTTCAGTTGGAAGTCAGATCGAGAATCGGATCTTCAGTTCATCGTTGCCGACCCATCTAGATGATGCTACGCTTCTTTCGAGTTGGGTGTTGGTGAATCGGCCTGATAATACCGGTCCAAGCCGTGATTGGTGTATCTCACAGCCTTGTTATGCAGGGGAAGTCAAGATTCGGCTCAGCCTTGCAGGTTGGACATGGGGTTGGCGGATGAAAGGTTGGGATGATAAATGTAAGGTGATGTGTAGCCTGCGCAGCTGTTCCCGCTCATGGATATGGCCCTTTGAGGGGGGTGGACCTGGGGACTTCGTGACCGTTTGGGTTTGGTTACTTGGCTTGGCAGACCAGAGACCCGAGATAAACTCATCGCTACAGCCAATCAAATCAGATCTCTTTAGCGGCTGTAGGCGTCTCCACACCACTGTTCCACCAGTTCAGGGGGGTTATATAAAGCAGAATACGGAAGGCGGCGAGATGATCTGGCGGGAGTGCCGCACCTAGGGGCGGGATCAAAGGAGGGACCTTAGACCCCATAAACAGCGGGATCGTGGATTACGGGGGAGCGGGCACAGCTTGGTTGTTGCCAGTTGGACCACGATCCTTCCATCCAACAAAGGTGTCGGCGACCAACAGTCCGCCACCCACGATCGACTAACCTGGAACGAGCCCGTTGCGTGTCTTAGGCTGCGAGTCGCGACGTGAAGCCTGCAACTCGCCTGCCACTGCCATCCACAAGCCTGAACCATTGAAGTGCCTGGAGAGTTTTGCAACCGATTCCGCCCGTTGCGTCACTCAACGACGGTTCAGCACGCTGCGGCTGGGAAGCGACTGGACTCGGTGTCTCCCCAGTTTTCTCTCGACGCCCTACAGGATTGACACGCTTTATTCCTGACGGGACTCTATTGCTCAAGTTGACAACAAGCTCTTGAGCACCATTGCTACTCTTCCTACCAGCGCATCGACTAGTTACCCGATGCTTATCGCCGGGTAGCACGAGGAGCGACGACGCTCCCACTAGGAAGATCAATCCACGACCAAGCACGCTGCGACAGAGGAAAAGATGGCTTCATATGCCTTGCCGGTGTCGGCACTTCCTCAACATCACCATCACGAGCCTGACCAAGCCTGCTCGTCTCCGAATTCCCACGTTCACACCCAGACACCTTCTCTGATGTCCACGAGCCCACCACAAAGCAGAGACCCACGATCACACGGAAGACATTCGCATCGTCGCAGTAGACAATACGATGATAGCCTTGCGCAATATCGAGCAAACGCGAGCATTCCTGCGCCCATTAGCGTCCCCCCGCCTGGGACCAGCGCTTTTTGGAAAGCAGAGTCAACGCCAGGGGGAAGGCCAGTTCTGACACCAACAACAGCCAACTTTGAGACACCCAGTACTTATGAACCTCCAGTCGCGGCAAGATCGCGCTCGAATTCGCACTCCGGACATGATCATAGTGCCGAGAGGTCGAAGTTTACCGAGATGCTGCTCCCGTATACCGCACGATTGCCGTTGCTGCATGCTGTCATGACCGACAAAGACTCCCGAAGAATCTTTTACTTCATGAGGTAATCTTTTCTGCCAAAATGCTCCCCGCACTGCACACGACGATGGCTGACGGGTAGTACCACAGCATTAACCTCACATTCATGACTGTACAAGCGTTTTATGGTTATCTGACGGACTCGCTTGGTCTTTTAAGTGACAGCGTGCATATGTTCTTCGATTGTGTTGCCCTAGCAGTCGGGTTGTTCGCGGCCGTGGCCAGTAAGTGGCCACCGAGCCAAAGATTCCCGTATGGGTTCGGCAAAATCGAAACATTGAGTGGCTTTGGAAACGGTGTATTCTTGATACTGATCAGCATCGAGATCATGACCGAAGCATTTGAGAGGTTCATGGAGGGCAGAGAGACGAAGAGACTGGGCGAACTGCTTGTCGTCAGTGTTCTTGGGCTCCTAGTCAACCTTGTTGGAATGAAGGCGTTTGGCCACCATCACCACGGCCACGGGCACGGCCACACTCACTCTCATTCCCTCAATTGCAGTGGCCATGGCCATTCCCATGACCATGGCAATGAACGGTCGCTCATTCTGGGACACAGTGACGAAAAAAATGGCCATAACCATGGCCACAGCCACAGTCATTCGCACTCGCACTCACACTCGCACTCCCACAGCCGCTCACATGGCCATTCCCACGAAAACGAGAACATGTACGGCATCTACTTGCATGTTCTCGCCGATACATTAGGTAGCCTTGCTGTCATCGTCTCAACCCTGCTCACATGGGTTTGGAAATGGCCAGGTTGGGATCCGCTTGCGTCGTTCCTGATCGCCATCTTGATTCTGTTGTCGGCCCTACCGCTGGTGAAATCATCGGCCAAGCGGCTCCTGTTGACTATTCCTCCGGATATCGAGTACAATCTGCGGGAAACGTTGTCCGGGATCACCTCGCTCCGCGGGGTTGTTGGGTATTCTGTCCCAAAGTTTTGGATCGATGATCGCAACAGCATTGGCGAGGGCGACGACACTCGACTGTTGGGTGTTATGCATGTTGTTGCTGCACGAGGAGCTGATATGGAGGATGTGCGCGATCGGGTGAGGAATTATATGCTGGAGCGGAAGGTGGATGTGGTGGTGCAAGTTGAGAGGGAGGGGGACACCAGCTGTTGGTGTGGCGTCGGGAGGAGTCCGCTGTCGCAGTCGCACACCAGAACAGGAAGCACGAGCATTTTCTAAGGGAATGTAGATGTTGTGTTGTGTGAGAAGCTTAGCATTCCGTTATCACCGGTGATATTTGGTTGATATACCATTGGGAAGGGTCAACACGGAACTGTTTGGATGAACAATGTCGGATACTTTTTTTCAGGTGTGAGGACTCCTGGTTTCACTTTGGGCCATTTCTCTGCGTGTTGGCAAATGACAGGGTAGGAGGATAATGGATTATGGATTGTACGTGAGACGTAGGAGGTTATTATACTTGAGAAAGATCAGGGAGAACTTCTCCCTTGAGATCTCAGATCTCTCCATATATGTGTGCGGAGGCTTTTGGTCTGCCTACTGTAACACACTTCATATTCCTGTTTATTCTGCTCAGTCATTCTGGCTGTATTTATCAGCTATTTATTTGCCTGCCCAGCTCATCATTCCGCTTAATTCTAGCCAGCGGGACGGTAGGCTCTGTATGACAGGATGCTGACACTTTTGACCTTGTACCAATGCCGCAGAGCTCTGCGAAGTCCAATGCAAAGGGTTAGGGTTGTGTGCAACACAGTCCCTCCAAGATGCAATAGAGCGGGTTTTGCCAGGTTCCCTTGGCCCAAAATGGCTCATTCACATGCAAATCTCCCGACAGCGGCATGCCGCTTGGCGCAACACACCTTATTCTGCTACGTTGCATGGAGTTCCATCGTATCCCGCGTGCAGTTCTCGCCTGTCGCCAATGTCAGGGGCCCTCTTTGCGGCCACAGCAGATGCGGCGTCCTCGCCATTGGCTGCGGATACAGCGTGAGCCCTTGGTTGAAGAGCCACAGTTTGTCTGCCTTGCCCGTCTATGAGATCGTCGTCCGCCCGTACGTCCGATGCACACGGTTGATGCCGTGTTCGCGCTGATCCACTGGATCTGGGGGACCCGTGACCCGTCTGGGAGGTGCGTGCGTGGGCACAACATCCTGTTTTGTGTTACCTCTATGTACGGTGAAGCCAGATTGGTATCACCATCTTTTTTTCTGGAAAGTCAGATAGCGTATAATCGCCGCAGGATTCTGTCTCCGTGTGCGCCCGATGTCGCCATCTGACCCCTCCATCAGGGTCTCCGTTCCTTTATCTCTCCATGAACCCATGATGCCGAGGGACGGCTGTTCGCTGACCAGGACTCCTCCACTCCCCCACGCCTCACAGTGTGACCACGAGGACAGTCTTGTGGTATGCGCCTTGTAGGGAACCGCCTAAATGTTGAGCAGCTGCCTGTGTTTGACGTGGAGTGGACTGGCTGCGCTGAACGAGATCCATCTGTGAGGGACAACTTCAGTCTCCAAGTTTAAGTAGTTTCGCGTTAGCTCCCGAGTTAGGCGTTATGTCGGCAAGCACCGTATGAATAATAAGGTTTTGCAATCTATACCTAATTTAAGCGCTTGAATAGCTCCGTGCATGCAGAAGATGGTCATGTTGAGCGTCCTGAAAGTTACCAGGCATGCCCGCAGGCGAAAAATAAACCCCGCGATCAGGTCCTCGGTGTTTCGGGGCCGACATTCCCAACGGCTAGAGATGGCGGGGCGAACAAGGGGCAAGGGTCTCCTTTTGCCGAGGTTCCAAGCCCCCAAGCCCCGGGAGGGTGACGTCTGGCCGGACGCTCCCACTTGCGACGGACCGAGAGAGCAAGAAGCGTGGGAAGAGGGGGAACAAAAACCCCACCATCTCCCCCAACACTCTACCAAGTACTGCGTAAACAGCAAGTCGAACTTCTGCTCCTTTTTCTTTCCGTGGTCGCTTTCTGTTCTTTTGTTTCTGCGTGTGAATTGTACCAATCCGGCCCAGCCAAGTACTTCAACTTTCCTACCTCGCCCTACTCCTTGTCATTTCTTTTGCTGCTTGCCTTGCAGACAAGCACATACAGGCAGCAAACCGCCACAGTCATCTTCCAGTCTGTCTCAGACATTTGCCGCCGGTCAATTGATCTCTTGTCGCACCGGAAACGCGACATCCGAAAGGAACTTTAACTAGCTCCTTTTTTGTTTGACAAAGTTTCCAATTATTCGCACATCGCTATAACCCCGCAATGTCTTCAACATCACAGCAACCCGAGGCGGCCATCGCTGCCGCCGCTCCGAAGAAGGAGGACATCAGGGCCGGCGTCATGGCCCAGGTCCGCTCCCTCGTTGCTGGCGGCTTCGGCGGTGTATGCGCTACCCTCGTTGGTCATCCGTTCGATCTGGTTAAGGTGCGTCTGCAGACGGCCGAAAAGGGCCTCTACTCTGGCGCCATCGATGTGGTCCGGAAGAGCGTGGCCAAAGATGGTTTGCGACGTGGTCTATATGCTGGTGTGAGCGCACCACTGCTCGGCGTTACGCCCATGTGTAAGCTCCAACCACTGTCCCTGGATCCTTAACCCATGCCGAGCTCCAGATTGCTGACATGTCTCTGTAGTCGCTGTCTCCTTTTGGGGCTACGACCTGGGCAAGACCATTGTCCGTGCCACCTCGACCGTCAACCCTGACGGCAGCCTAACCCTCGGCCAAATCGGTTTTGCCGGCTTCTTCTCTGCCATCCCTATGACCGCCATCACTGCACCATTTGAGCGTGTCAAGGTCATCCTTCAGGTCCAAGGTCAGAAGAAACTTGCTCCCGGCGAAAAGCCCAAGTACTCTGGTCCTCTGGACGTCGTTCGCCAGCTGTACCGCGAGGGCGGTGTTCGCTCCGTCTTCCGTGGCTCGGCCGCTACCCTGGCCCGCGACGGCCCCGGCTCTGCTGCTTACTTCGTCACATACGAGATCATCAAGAAGAAGCTTACCCCGACCGATCCTGTCACGGGCAAGCCCAAGGGCGAGCTGAGCCTGACGGCCATCATGGTGGCCGGTGCCGCTGCTGGTGTTGCCATGTGGATCCCTGTCTTCCCTGTCGACACTGTCAAGAGCCGCCTGCAGACTGCTGAGGGCAACGTCACTATTGGCGGCGTCGTCCGCGGCCTGTACAGCCAGGGCGGCTTCAAGGCCTTCTTCCCTGGCTTCGGCCCTGCTCTCGCCAGAGCCGTCCCTGCCAATGCCGCCACTTTCGTCGGTGTCGAGCTGGCCCATGCGGCTATGAAGAAGATGTTCGACTAAACTCCTTTGATGGGGGATGTTGATGGTCAGGGGGTGTGGGCTGGGCTGGCTTGTGTACTTGTGTATTGCTGGACCGGGCTATTTCCTTTTCTCGTCAGTGCTGTCTGTCATGGATACCTCGTTTTTCTTGCGTAAAACACATTTCGGTAGGAGTCTGGGCATGCATTGGAGCAAAACATTTTTTTGTCTTTCCGGGTTTGGCTTGCGTTCACCAAATCTCACTGTGATGTCTTGAGATGATGCATTTTCTGGGGTTCCACGCGTACGACTAGACATAGACTCTAGAGCAAGCATCTCGCGTCGCACTGTTTTCAACAACCACGAGTGGTGGTCAATAGACTGTTGATCGATCCTGGAAAGTCTGATATTGCCTCTCTGACATCGCTCTTCGTGACATATACTCCCTACAATCAACTCAAAAACTTCCCTCCACAATTTCCACATACCCCATCAGCCACAGCCCTCCTCACCTCCTCTCTGATCTCATCCGACACCTTTGCTAACAATAGATCCGCTCGCATCGTCCGTAACCCACACGCTCCGCAGCTGCGTGTCCCGCCTGGTGTCTGCACTGCCAACCCCGACGTCGCACACGCCCCGAAAAAGTGACCCTTCTCGCACCCAACCAGGTGCTGCTGCCCGCCGGCGGCATTGCTTTTGCGCGTCAGGCTCATGCGTGAGCCGCATAGGTCGCAAGTTTGGGAGGCCACGGCCGAGGCAAACAGTTGACGTAGGCTGTTATTGTTATCCGTGAAGGTAATATAGTTGATACCTGGCACCTCGGGGCCGCCGCCGTAGAGGTACTCGAAGAGCTTAGCTTCGGTGGTAAGTTGCGCGTGACAGGACTCGGGGGTGGGTAGGTCAGTGGGGTTAGTGAGATCTGGGTCAATGAGCGTGGTCAGGTCGCTTCGGTGCTGCTGCTGTTGTTGTTGTTGTTGTTGTTGTTGTTGCCCGTCGGACAACTTTGGCCTGCGGTGTTGCTTTGGAGGAGGTTTATAACCGAACAGGACGCTGGAACGTACAGTGTGCCAGCCGCCGCGCTCCGGGTGCTGAGTACTGTGAGTGCTTACCAGAACTGCCGTCACCCCGCCGCCAGGGGAGAGAGCCAGGCCGTGTAGCCGGAAGCGATGAGGGTGAATCTGTGGGATTTCAACTGTCTGGCTTTCATCGTTGCTAGACAGGTCGTCGTCATCCTGATAGCCATCGTCCAAGTCATCATCGTCGTCATCATCATCGTCGTCCAGATCGGAGCCGGCCCCAGATTCTGCATCAGAGTCGCTCTCGTCATTGTAACTGCGAGTAAGATGCATGTCAATAGGAACTTGGACTTCCAGCTTTTGTGCAATAGTCGTGCACCACTGTGGTCGAGATTCGATGGGAGAATCGCCTGATGAAGGTAGGTTCGCCTCATACCAGTCTCTTGTCGTCGGTGTGGCAGACATGCGAACCAGGGTATAAAGCGGTACCGGAGTGGGATGGTTTGGATCGGGAGGGTGAATGACAAGACCTGAAGCTGTTAGCCTAACAGTCCACAAATTCTTTCAATGAGCTTTCTTACCAACAATAGGATTGAGGCATTGCTGTTGATGGGGTTTGACATAGGTCGTTCCACAGTCCCATGTAGTGTGTTTCTCTTGGCTCCAGACTGTACCGCCAGTGAGGGCAAGTTCGAACGGCACTGCATGAAGCCCCGTCACAATGATGCCTCGACAGGTCTGGACAGAGCCTTGTGTCCGGGTCTACTAACCGTTAGTGTCCCGGGCAAACCACTGTGAGAGAGTCTTAGAGACAACAGCATACTCCATCTTCAAACTCGACGAAGCCATCGTTGGATAAAGGAAGACATCTCCCATAGATATCCTCTTCCTCGACAGTTAGGTCAGGGAGCTCTCCCCGAATCCAGGGCTCTTGTAGAGTGATGCGCCGGAAGCCGACGTAGTTGTAATCCAAGAATGAGAGGACACAGGTACGAGAACCCTCTGCCCGTAACCATGGGCCCCAGCTCAGGCTGAACGAGCTCCCGCAGGGCACCCAATCCGGGTCAAGTTGCTAGCCTCTAGTCAGTACCCGTACATCCTGACGGCAAAAATGAGTGGTGACTTACATTCGGCTCCTCATGTGGTCCCTCAGCCTTGAACCTGACAATCTCTCTGACTAGCCACACGGCATTCTCTCGTGGCTGGACTGTGAATTCCCCCTTACTGGCCATCGCATCGTCCTCCACGAAGACACGCTGCACACTGATGATGGCGACCTCCTTTTGATCATTTAGTGTTGCAAGTAAGCCCTGACCAGGCCCTATCTCCTTCGCCCAGGCAAATGCTCGAATGTACTCGCTAACTTTGGTTTGCTGACCTGGGACAATCAGGCGTTCACCAACACCCCAAAGCACAATCCACGAATTGAGCTCGCGGCGCTGCAACATGCCCTCATTGGCACGCGGAAGGATGTTGGCGAACTCATTGCCATCTCCATATACTGCCAGGGTGCCAGACCCTGTGAGGACACCCAAGATAGGACGCCGGTTGACGCCGAGGCCTGATGGGGACCAAGCTAAGCTCACGACGTGGTTCATACTGCTTCCGACACCAGTGATGGGGCCATATCCGGCACCAAAAGGGCGGTTGAAGCCTAGAGAGGCACCACCGCCCTCCCCTTCCTCGTCGCCTGCCCCGGCATCGGATTCATAGTCAGAGTCCGAACTGCTGCCTTCGCTGTGGTCATCATCTGGGGCCTCAACTGCGCCCTCATATGGGAATGGCATGTTGGCTGCTTGGAAGAGCTCGCGGTTGACACGCGGATCTAGTGGTGGGTAGGAGACAGGCATGTGTTTGCTGCCCTCCGAGTACTGAGCCCGGAATGTCTGCCGCGTGAACCCCTTAGGCTCTGACCAGCTTGCCTCATCCTCATCGTCCGAAATAGTATCGTCTGGTAGAGGGATGCCACTGTACTGTCCTTCGCTGGCTTTGATCCTTAACTTTTCCCTGTATTTGGACAAGTCGGGAAACTCAGGCACAAACACATGCACCGAGTCGTCGGCTGCCACTGCAAGGTCGCCATCACACGAGAATTGAATGGCTCGCTTAACCAAAGGTCGGGAATTGAGTTGTATTTCTCGCAGTGGAAGACACTTGTCGATCTTTGTCAGAACCGGATCGAGGAATTATGTAGAGCGACGAAACCAAACACTTACCTTTTGAGAGGTAGGATTTGACGATGAACGATCACCAAACATAGCTGATAATTCCCGTTCTTTTCCAGCGTTTGCTCAAAATTAAGTACCGTGACCATAGACCGAGAGGGTCTAAAAGGTTTGAGCACCTATACTCCAATGACATGCGCAGGAAGACAACGATGAGATTGGAGTGTAGGACGGTCGAAACTCGAAAATGGAAGATTCAAGCTGTTCCGACCGATCTAATTGCGAATGTAACCAAGAGTCGGAGAAACTGCTTTTGATCTACTTAAACACAAAACCAACATTTGACTTGCTATTCCACCAATCTTTATGTGCTGGCTTGAAAGGTGTCGATAAAGCCAGTCTGTCTTCAAATTTCTGGTTTCAGTGAGCTCAATGTTTCATGAAGATTCAAGTTTCCACAGTCAAGGTTATCAAAGTTATCAAAGTTTCATGTATAACCCTAACCCTGAGGAGCTGCGTGATAGATGCAAGCCCCTCGGCCCCTTGAGAAGCCTACGAAAACAGAATACAGTTCGTCAATGTTATCCAGAGGCATACCGAAATGAGGTCATACACCAAAAAAAGCTGTATTAAACTATATTAAACTATTAGGCAGTAGAGCTCACTTTGAATCACCTTCCATGCCCGTCTAATATGGAGGTTAACGCCCATAGTAATCCACAACCGGCAACCGCTGTGGCCCCGAAGATCTTCCTCGTCCACCAATTCTCATCCGTAAGCGGTTTTGCATATTGTGCCTTGCTCTGAATGGTATTGTGAATGTGCTTCTGCTTCTGCGCCCCAGTGGTGGCATTCTGCTTCATCGCCGCTTCTTGCTCATCGGCCTTCTTGTGCAGTGCCGCAATGATACGGCTGAGCTCGAGCAACTCCTGCTCGAGCTGTGTATTATTCCTGCCATCAACCTCAACGTTTTGTACGTTTCCAAAGAAGTCGGTGACAAGACGCTTGCGTGCCGCCTCTGCCCCTCCCGGAAATAGGTCGTAGCGAACCCCTGCATTAGAGTGGATCTTCTCGAACGTGTAGCTGTCGAATAGCTCGCCGAGGGTCTTCTTGCTGCTCAGATCGCGCACTTCGGATTCGAGGAACTCCAGGTTGTAGTATGTGTAGCGGTCGATGACGGCAACCCCGATGTCGTTATCGGCGTGGTGCGAGTACGACGACTGGTCGAGCTCCGACGAGCCCGTTGCAATGATATTTGGCGAGTATAGCTTGCTGTACATGGTGTTGGCCTGGCATGTGTCGATCATGAACAGAATCTCATGGTATCTCTTCTTCTCCCACATCTGTTCAAATGCGTCGGCGAGGTCAAAGGCTCCAATCTCTTCTGAGTCTTGGAACTTCAGAAATTCGTTTCCGCCGTGCCCGGTCATGTACACGAGGATATTGCTCCGGTCGTCGGTCAAGAGTCTTTTGCTGCGCGGCATCTCGTCGCCAACACGGTCGGTCAGCAGCCGGATAAAGTTTTCGACAGTCACCTCGTATCCCCTGTAGTCCACCTCAATGTTGTCACCGTACAAGTCAACGGCGCGGTCTGCGTTGGAGTAGACGGTCCCGGGAAAGGCGTTTCGCGGATTGCAGGCCATGTCGTCAGGGAGCATCAGGATGATCTGCGAATCGGGGATGCCGAGCCTCTTGACGGTGCGATATATGGACAAGACATTCGCCAAATGACGGTAGTTGAACCAGAAGCGGGATGTGCACACCAATACGGCCCAATTATTCGTATGTTCGGCCGCGACGGGGAGCGCAGGCCCCAGGAGCGCAGGAAGCGCAAGCAGGCGTGACAACTGCATGGCCGTCACTATCGCTGGGAAGAACTGCGGACGCTTCACGAAAGTCAAATCTCCTCGTCGCAGGCGTTCACATTGGCCGCCATTCAATCCGAAGTCTGAGGTGTCGCCTGTCGCTTTGGGGAGCGGTCCAAGCTGGCAGCCGCTGTTGATGTCGGCGAACCGGCGATGTGCCAACAAGCAACTTGGCGTGGGTTGGGATACAAGACCGAAGCGAGCGTCCTGTGTCGCTGGTGTTACGGTAGAGTTACGGATTACATAAGCCAGAAATGTGTTCGGACGGTAAGATTTCGTTAATGATACGTAGAATACGGATTGTCTCCCATTGGGTCATGTTCCTGGCTAGACGGAACACGGCGTCAGATCCCTTGTCTACTGCCGCCAGGGCCCCGCCGTGGGGTTCATCAAGAGCGGCATCGGTTCAAGTTGCAGGAACATGAGACTTGCGGCACATCCATAACCCCCTGTCGAAGAGCTGGATTTTAGGCAGTCCATTCGTGTTGGAGGGAATTAGCTGGGGATTCTGGTTCGCCTCTTTTGGTACAGAACACTTGGTCCTAGGCTTTGCGAGTTGCTTATCAAACCTCATTTTCTTCCTAAGAACGTCGTCCTATGCTTGATTTCATATCTAATGTAGACTTTCTGCTGTGGTGGTAGCCTGCGACACCGCTTGATAAGTCATCTTCAACGTCCTTGCCCACCCCCTCCAACAAGTACCACAGCATTCCAGCAGAGAGCAGCGCTTCACTGTAATAGGGGGCTGAAATGCATTACGGTAGGAGCCTAGCCCAAGTGAGAGAATCCACCTAACCACGTGCAACAATCTCTCTTGGCTTAGCACGTGTTACAGGTACCTAGTCGGTACCCCAAGCCGGCTCGAAGGCTCGGAAGATTCCTGCAGAACGATTGGTAGGTAGCATTTTCTGGCGGACCAAAGAAACACCTAGGTAAGTTACACGAAGCCTAGACGTGCTACGCCTTTGTGTTCTCGTCGCTGACTGCAGCGACTGGGACGGTATCAAACCGTGCCATCAACGTTAGGCTTACCAAACCGTAATTCAGCGGTACAATACCTTACAGAGCTGTGCCTGGGCTAGCCTTGCTTGGTAAGCCCCCTGTCATTAATTGCGCCAAGCATCCCCGCACCATCCTAACTGGAGCTTCCCCCACTACAGTTGAAGTGAATACCACGAGCAAACCGAATCTCGCTTTAAACCTAAACGAATCAGCCGTCCGAGACTGACGCGGTCTGCTGACCTTGTCGTTCTTGATCCCCCAGGTCATGAGATTTATGAGATTTGAAGCGATTAAAGCCCAGTCAAAGGAGTCCCGATTGAACTCTTCTTTCTCGTCGTATCACCAAGCAAAACGAACCAAACCTCTCCATACATATCTTCCTAACCAACAAGACAACTGCCACCACGCACCACACCACAACCCCATACATCCCACATCACTTTTAAGTACTTAGGTCAGCAAAACAAAAGGCCACATAGCCAGACCAGGCCTGCACCTTTTCGACTCACACCCTCAATTGTGCGCTGACCGGTAACTTGGACGGCGCCTTTGTCATCTTGTCATCCGAAGGCTGAGCCAGCCTTTCGTTTGCTTCTCTGTCGGATTACGGATTACGTACATCACGCTCGTCAACCATCGACTGGCGGCAGTTAAGGCTCTTTGGACACAGGCAAGAAAAAGTTTTCGACAAAATATACACCAAGCACAGCGTTTCCCCAGTTAAAGAAAACACGAGTTCTCGGTACTGTGGCACCTACGGATTACCTGAACCAGCCCCTCTTGTGATCTTCACCGCGGTCACCCCATTGGGGTTCATTGTCTGATTGAGGCGCGAGCTCCCAGCAGCTCCGCCGTGCCGTCTCGAATCCGCAAGAGACAGGCGAACCAAAAACAGTCCTTTAGTGTAGACTCCCAGCAGTCAGTGAAGACTCGCCACTATCACGGGCATCATGGGGCGCCCTCCGGCGTACCTGTTCGTCGTGAGGTATGGCCACGTCCGTTCATCCCCTTATCCTTTGGGCTAGAACTGACCTCCTCTTTTCAGGCACGGCAACCGTCTCGATGCTGCCGACAAGCAATGGCATCTTTCATCACCAACCCCATATGACCCTCCTCTCACTTACAGCGGTTGGCAGCAGGCAAAGAGCTTAGGTGTCAGGATCGCAAACATTATCTATGAAAAGATCAAAGAAGAGGAACTTGCCTCAAGCATGACCTCGGATCTCTCAGCAAAACCAAAGCGTAAAAGATACCAAGTTGTCATCCACAGCTCCCCTTTCCTCCGATGCATCCAGACGTCCATTGCCATCAGCGCGGGTCTGGCGCAAGACTCGACCCCATTCCATGTCGGGATCGATCCACCTCAGGTTTCGCCACACCAAGCCCAAGCTTCGTCCTCTGACGAACAACCCAAGCTCACTCTCGACACTAGTATTTCTGCCACAGCGACTCCATTGCCAAGGATACGAAGATCGGTGCTACGGTTGGATGCTTGGCTGGGAGAATGGCTTTCACCAAGCTACTTTGAGTTCATTACTCCCCCTCCTGCGTCAGTCATGATGCTTGCCAGTGCTAAAGCCGACTTGCTTCGTCGAGAAGATTATAGCCATTATCCCCACATTAGCGTTCATGCACGCTCAAATTCCTCTCAGCTTTGGAGCCCTTCCCAGCCGAAGCCCCTCGAGAACATGTATGGTCTGGCCGGCTCGCTGCCAAGCTCAACGGCAGGAAGTGGTGCTGAGAATGGTCAGAGTGATTCTACTCAGCACCCTGCCCAACCTGGCTACATAGCCCCAGTCCCTCATTATGCCGTTGATGGCAACAGCACCATCCCCCCAGGCTTTGTCTCCCATGCCAAAGATGCTTGTGTTGACATAGACTACCAGTGGGACTCGACTAGGAGCCCGCTGGACTGGGGTGATGGCGGTTCCTTTCCTGAGGAGTGGCCCGAAATGCACAAACGGTTTCGTGCAGGAATCCAACGCTTGGTAGAATGGTATTCGACAACCGAGAACCCCACGGAAATGGTTACCAGGTCTGTTTTGAAGAACACCAAGAGTGTTCCTGCAGATGCACTACCTGAGGGGATTCAAGATGTCGAAACTGAGGCGATTGTGATCCTTGTTTCTCATGGAGCTGGCTGCAATGCCCTAATCGGTGCCATTACACATAAGCCCGTTCTCATCGACGTTGGTTTGACCTCCTTGACAATGGCTGTCCGCAAACAACACCTAGGCTCGCAGTCGTCTTCGGACGACAACGGGGTAGATGGTCCCAAGAGCAACAGTCCAGTTCACGAGATGTACGACCTAGAAATCGTTGCCAGTACCGACCATATCCGGTCCCCTTCGCAAAGCCCGTCTGCGTCACGAAACCCCCCAACAACGCCGCACTGAGCGGAGCCCGTGGACGCCACTTGTCGTTCTCTTGCGGGGCAAATGAGGTTACTTGGTTCGATAGTTCCGGGAGCAGAATATTTTCGGCCAATGCTGGTCTGAGTGCATTCCGTAGGAACCAAAACAGCTCGTCGGTATCCTTCGCCTTCAACAACCCCGGCATGATTCCGAGAACGAATACCTTATTCTCGTCAATTAAGCCTTCTTCCAACGTGAGCAAGTCCTCTGGCACAGGACTGTGGACCCCTTCCTCATCGTTAAAGGAGTCGGAGAGAGAGGATTCCTCTCAATCCAAGTCTGACCAGGTGAAGAAAGAATATTCGTCATCTTCCTTGATTACCGAAGATAGGACTGCAAAGATCGCGGAAATTTCGGCCGACAGCAAAACTGCCAACGGGCCCAAAGAGGTCAAGTTCGAAGAGGAGGCTGTTGCAGATTCCGATGGGTTGTGGGGGGCTTCGATACCGCCGGACGAAGCTGACAAACTGCGAGATACTAGCTCGCATAAGCGCCGGTGGACTGTTACTGAGCGGGGGTGATAAAGACAAAAGAAGACTCGAGGAGCATTTTGTATGTTGTTGCTGTTGTGTTCCTTGTGCAAGCCGACGTTTAAAAGCATCCTCATGGAGTCGATCTTGATAAGGAGCCAGCATTATGTCAACATAAGTACTAATTTATCACCGATTGCTTTACTGAGCAAGCTAGAATTCATCTGCCTTCTTTGTTTGGGGCTATCAAGCATTGAAAATGGATGTTACACGCCAAAACATTATGATATCCACGAGAAATATACGCGTGTCAAGTGGTACGTATGGTCTCATTCACCATATATACTTTGCGATTGCTGTTCGATTTTTGTTCTATATCCTACCAACACAAACTACCTACAAGTGAGGTACAAATGCGAAGAGGCCATCTAGGAGACAAGAAGGCATCTCGTGTCTTGTGAACCATTAATTAATATCAAAAGGTGAACCTTGAAAATGCGGGTTCGTGTTGTGGCCAACCCGTCTTTTCGGGACATGTTTGATCGACGCGACCGGCCCTATCCCCGGCATATTGATGCTGTCAGGTCCGAGAGAAAGCTTCTAGAAACCGTCTCGTCGATGTTCCAAAATCCTTCCAACCTATTAACCATATTATCCGGAAGCAATTTAACGGTGTCCGATTGGAATCCAAAGTCCTGGCTGAATGGGAAAATAAAGCTACTCGTCTCTTCGGTTGGCAAAAATTAGTTGCTTTCCGTAGATCGGAAAGATCTGCTCTGTGATCAAGTTGTGCAGGCGTGAAAACAGCATACATAACCCGTCGTAGTCCAGCAGGCAAAGACTTTATATGTCTTGTTTAATGACTGGGGCATCGAGAGAAACGAAGGTATCTCAAGTTCGTCATGTCCATACATCATACATTATCTTCATGGTATCAGCTTGTCCAGGCAACCCGATCCAAATATCCACAAGACAACACATTATAAAGAGAGAAGCACTATCCAGCTGATCCCAGCCAAAAGTCTCAACCAAACCTAGCACTTCATAACTCATCATCGTTCATCATCACATCATTGGCAACCTGAACGCTCATCCCAACTGTACCAAGTTTAATCCAATTCAAAGAAGCTCCCTTTTCTCTCAAGCCCACCCAGCAAGACATCTCCTCCGACAAGTTTCATCACCTTCCCATCCCACTTCTTCACTTCCCCAGGCTTCCCTTCCTCCCCAGGCTTGCTGCTCCCGCCCCACACCCACCATACGACCGCGACAATCACCCCGATCAACAACTGAGCGATAGCAACGCCGAGACCGAAACTCTTAACTGCACTCCAAGACGGCGAGAACGTCATCACCTGGGCCCCCTCAGCCAACAACGAAGAAACGTTGTTGAGCAGCGCCTTCGGCACAGCCATAGCAAAAATGCCTGACACAAGCGAGCGGTAGCAGACTACGGCGCCGGTCATGTCAGCAGTGTTGCGGGTAGCGCTGGCTAGGCTGGAGGAGGTGAAGGCCGTGCTGGAGGCGATGAGCGGGGCGGTAGTTGAAGCGAGGAGGTAGGCGCCAGCGGCGAGCAGACCGAAGAGGAAGGAGACGGCGGCGAGGTTGACCTTGGGCGACAGGTCAGATTCGGAGGGCTCGAGGAGGAAGTTGAAGAAGGCCATCGCGGAGTTGAGGTACAGACCCAGGGTCAGAACGCCGATGAAGGTCAGCAGGGTACCCACGGCAATAGCGAGGATGTTGGCTGTTGGCGTCCAACGCAGGGTAATGTTTAGTGTGATGGGGGAGTTGAGCTTTTTGAAAAAGTGAGAGGGAAGGAGTTGCAGCACTGATGCCACAGTGACGACGGTGATCGACAGAATCCACGGGCTTGTGAACAGCGTCCCAATTGTCGAAGGAGAGATGTTGAGAGGGGAGGGAGAGAGTAGAAGGGAGAAAGATGTTCCCAGGCCCCACAGAGCAGCGAATGGCAGAAAAGTCACTAGAGTGATGAGGGCAACAGTGGGTGTTATCGCAGCACGGGGAACCTGGAGGAGGGTCCTCAAGTCTGCCGGACCGCTATAAGCGTACGGCTTCAACTTTACGATATAGTTGTTGAATGTTTCAAGCGAAAAGAAGCGTCGCGGGCTTGCCGGAAGAGAGGGTTGGTATTGATATGTGCTAGCCGCCGTCCCGGGAACCTGGGCTGCAGCGAATGCTCGGTCGAAACTTGTTTCTGGGGCACCCAGGGCAATTGCAGGGACAGCAATCACAAAAAATGCGCTCAAGATCATAAACTGAAGGCTAAAGCCTTCCCTGCTCTCTGAGGCAACACCCCCGATCAACGGAGGACCCCATGTCGTCGTTACAGTAACGACGCTGTAGATGGCGATTCGCAAGCCGCGCTCATGTTCCTAGGAGACAGATTAGCATACACGGATGAAGACAGTAGAGTTGCTGTGGACCTACAAAATAAGTGTCTTGAATCGACCCCAAAACAAGGGTATCAAAAGCTCCCCATCCTAGCCCCTGAAAGACACGGGCAGCCATACACTGGCCATAGCTGCGTTCAACGTTGGTATTCCAAACAGCACCAATGAACACCAGCAGCAAGGAGGCCAGATATAGTGGCCTCTTACCGCATATCCTCGAGGCTACCAGACAAATAAAACCCGAAACGGCTGACAGAATGAGTGGTACTCCAGTAAGGCAGGCAGCGGCTGAGTACGAAACACCAAAGCTCGTGGAAAGCGGTCCATTCACGGTCATAAAGATGGTCTTCATCACGCCCGTCATGGCGACCATCAGCATCAGTGAGTAAAAGTTTAACTCTTTCCTCCATGAAGGCCAGTTCTACTAATGCTGTTAGCGAAGCTGATCATAGAATTCAGCCAAACTCGAACCAGTGGTACGTGCCAGAGGGTCATCAGGGTCATCACTCGGTTGTGGAACCAGTTCCACGTTGCTATACTTTCCCTTGCCATACTTGATGGGTCTCTTCAAGGCGATTGAATTCCACGACAGTCTTTTCGTCGAGCCAGGGAATCGAACAGAGGCAGTCAACTGCGAAGTCTCAGTGGCAGCTGTGCCGGGCCTTGTGGGAGGGCTCAAGGAAAGCGGAGACGGCTGCTTGATGGGAGGTGCTTTTGTTGGAGGTGGTGGTTGTGGTATGCTGGTAGTCCTCTTTGACTTCACCGTCGGCGTCGGCGTCGGAGGCAATGGCCTTTTTGGCGGTTCATACGGACTGCTGAGAATACTCAGACTCACCACAGCTGCCGCGGGCAGTGGTGGGAGATCTTTGTCTGGAGGACTTGGCGGGACATCCATCGCCGCAGCACTTTCATTTCGCTCACGACGCCCTTTCGCTCTTCTTCACTTGCTTGATGAATCCAGGAGCCCAATTCCCTGACCTGCTTGCGCTCTCGAATCCAAGCTGACGCTACACTCCGAGTAAGGACGGAAAAGCACCTCAACTCCCAGAGGAGGTGAGAATTTGCAAAGGAGCGTTTGTCGTCGTTGCTGTCCGGCAGACTAGACGGCGGTTGTGGGCATTCCAAAGGAAGGAGAAGAACACAAGGAAGAGACGGAGGCCAATCACAGGGCCATTGTTAGACAAGGAATTGAAGAATCCGCAAGGAGCAAATGCAGCGAAGCACGGAGTAGTCTTGGATAAGAGACAAGGCGTGATCAGCCGCAGCACAGCCGGGCCCTGCACAGGCAGCAGGGTGTCTGAGCAAACGTGACAAGAGGCTTGCACGCTTCAGAAGCAGGGGGGGCCCACATGGTGATGAAGCAGTAGGGGTGGGGATGCTTAGGCGGTGATGATGGTGACAACAGCAACAACAGTGACGATGTCGGATGTTGTCCATCGGCAATGGTGATGGGGGACCCTTGTGGCCAACCACCGAGCACTGAGCTGTGCGCCATGACAAGGAACATCAGTGCATCAACCACCGAGCCAGTGTAAGATTGCCTTAACCACAGAGTGCTTTTTCCCCAATGAGAGGAGCGTGGAGCATGAAGCAAAGAGCAGGATGTACGGATTACAAGCGTCCCGGAATCCACGGTCGCGGCTTTATGCGGCGAGTGCAGGTTCCGGGTTGTTTCGAGGAGCGTGAAACAGCTTCATCATTGTCTATTGGAGAGTTGCCGGTGTGTTTGCAGCTGCCAGGGTTCGGGACCTGCAAGATTGTGTACATTTGAGTTCTACATTTCCTGGTACATCACCACGCACGGAGCCGGGACCCGGAGATACAGCAATGCCTGTCAGGGTCTGCAGCGAAGACATCTCCTATCAGGCCACGATCCAGTGTGATGGTAGGGCGATCAAGCCCGCTCTGACCAGCCGTCAAACCTTATAACTATCCTACCCATGCGTGCCGTTGGAAGGTACAGGGGCCAGTAACATACTGAAACTGGTTTTTGACACAGGCGGTCAGTACAGTAGCAGCGAAGGTCTCTACGTGTTTCGAGGGAGATAAGTGCACTGTGTCGCGGCAGTGTCTTGTATCATTTTGTTTGGTTTTCTCTCTTCCCTTCTGATGTCCTAGGAGTCGCAAATACCATATCTAATCGAACAAAAGCGAGCCCAAACACACTGGATATGGAGAAGGGACGAGGAAGGACGGAAGAAAGCAGAAGTGTTGCAAGACATTTGGCAGAAGAGGGGCCATCCCTATAATGAGTGGGGCTCTCTAGGGTGGGGCAACGCCAAGTCGCCAACCGCAGCGTGGCAGAGCTGTGCACTAGTAGCTTTGCCAAATCTCAAGGGCTGTTAAAGTCGGGGCGCGGCTCATTGTTGGTCCTCCACTTCTAGCCATCCTGTGACCATGCAACCATGCACCATTGACCTTTTTGCATTTTTGGCAGCATTGCGCAGAAAGGCACTAGCGGAAAGCTTTGACAGCTTGCACAGTAATCGTGTTCCTTGATCACGTCTTCACCGCTAAAGACACAGCAACGAATGCAATAACCACAGTAAACTTTGCAGCAAGCTGCAGGAATGGTGTATGGTTTACTATCCCATATAGAGTCGATAAGCTTTTAATGTTGAATTGGAGAGTTCGTTTTCAAGCCTTACAGAGAACTCAATTGTGGTTTCGGCAGCTGCATTTGTAGAGGACAGGTGAATGACAAACCTTGCATGGAGGCGCTTCTTGTACTAGTGTAGAAGCTTCGAACCCCACGTCAGATCTTGCCCACTTAAAGCTTCAAGCTGGAGCAAGATGCAGAAAACAGAGGAGGACGTTGCGTACCTGTGCTCTCTGGAGCTTCAGCAACAAGGGTGAAATTCCCGATGCGTCAAAGATCTGTCTCACACTGCCAAAAGTAGGCAACGTTGTTTATCCCCCCACGTCAAACGGTTCAGTTTGCTCCAAAAGCCCGTGTGAACGTCCATACAAAACCACACCTCAGCCCGTGAGCAAGAAGGATTTTGGTCGTCATATCCAACTAACGGATGATGATTCCTTTGATATCCTGAGATTACCTCTCTCCCCTTTCCTACACCTGGTTTCCGTAGATTTTAATGCGCTCTCTGGTCACTCTCTTGATCCAGAGAGAGCATTTCCATGATAACGCCATTTGTCGCACCCGATCAACGGCGATCACACGTCCCCCCCCGGTCGGCAAGGCTTGTAATAATCAATCTACTAGCAGCTAGGCATCTGCAAAATGTCTTCTAAACAAGTAGAAAATCTCGGTTGTGAACGAGCAGCCAAACCGATAAAGGACAACTGGGAGCAAACCTAACTCTAGATTCTGGTGAACAACATTCTGTGTTTCTGGGTCCTTCGTTCTCCACTCCAATCCCGACTCACGGCTTGATCCATTGACCACTAGTTGGCATCGGGTGATATGCTCTACTAGTTTTAGGTCGACCATATCTACCCACTCCATCCATGATCAGCACCTCACATCTCTTGAAATCGACCACTACCAAACGCACAGATTCTCCCAATCTTTCCCAGATTGAGCTGCCAGCACTTTTGTCGAAAATGTAAGGAAAGGGCAGAAAAGCAGTGTCAAAAGCGTTCTCCACAAGACTGTCGTTCTGCATCTTTAGACGCTTTCAATCGTTTCGACCGGAGGAGCGAGCGGAGGAGAAGGCGGAAGGTCTACGGGGGAACCCGACCAGTAGAAGTATACGGCCGGGTATGAAATACGTCCTCGGGGTTCAAAAATTGTACCTAGACGTTCGAAGCGGCAAATGGTGAGCCAAAGTTGTTCTGCGAGTGATGTTGTCTGCGAGTCTCTTCTTTGCCCTTCCACGATAATGTGATTGGCCCGCGCCTTGTAGGAGTAGCTGCTGATATCTGTTGCCACAACTCTAATACTTCCGATCGACGAGCCCTGAGATAGGCTCTCGTCCCATTCTAGAGCAGATTATGAGGACGAAGATAGCAAGCGAAGGCATAGATAGCAATCGACGAAACAGACAGACCTATCACTAATAAAAGTGTGTTCGTGTCTGCATGTTCGCCGTTACTATGAACATCCCACTTGATGGAGGGAGGGTGGGATCGGCTCCTCCATCGCCGATCATGTTTTGGGAGGAGGACGAAGGACATTGAGCATTGGCAAAAATTGCCAACAACAAGCAAATTTGAAACACGGGAGTTGCAAGTACTTCATCCATCAAAGGCAATCACAACGGCGTTACCTTCAGTGGCGCTATCACGTTGCACCTCCGACTTTTCCACCATCAACAATATGGTGCCGGCCCGGACTAGTAGCTCCTCAAACTCGAGACGGTAGACGGCTGGCAGCTCCTCATCGGCAGCTGCTAGGATAGGGTGTTGATCGCGGACGTCCCGTTCCTCGACTCGGAAGCGCAAGCCCACAGTATACTTTTCGTCAACCCACAAAATCCTCGACTCATCTGCTTTCGCCTGCGCAGCCAGCCAATCACGCTCCACACGGATCACATTGTCACTCACGTTGACGTGAGTAAGGAACAAACCTGGACGAGGCCTCAGCCGGACGAGATTGGTCACGGTACAGAGCTGTGAAAACAACTCGCCAAGCCCCAGCTCGATGTCCTGGTAAGGGTGTTTTTCTTCAAGCCTTTCTTCCTGCTGCGCCCGATTCGACTGTTGTTGCTGCTGCGGTCGCCGTGGATACCTCACTCTACCACTCCTATTCTCTTGCTGCACTACTGGTCGGAAATGTGAGTAGATGTTCTCAATTCTGTGTCTTGACAGAGACCAATCGTGTGGCTCTGGAGAAATAGAAGGAGCATCCTCATCAACTGGCTCACACAGATACCCCCCATCCACAATATCGGTATGAAGGTAGTTGCAGAAGAGATACGGCGTGGAGAGCGCAGCAGCAGGATGATAGCACTCAAGAATCAAACGGTAGTCGGAAGATAACGAGGAAGTGGCACGTTTCAGGCGTTGACGGAGAATGCTCTGCGTCACAAAGTAAAATCGGCGGCTTATAGACGAGAGTGGAAGTAACGAGCGAGTCGGTAAGTGAGAGAGGACGGAGATAAGTATCTAAAATCAATTAAGACGGTGTTTTTGATGCTGATCACAAGGGAGGGAGAAAGCAAACAACGAACCTCGTTAGGTAACGATTCGATAAAAGGCTGAGGCTCCATTGTGTCTGTCGTTGAATGTAAACGAGGGGATGTTTTGTCGGGATGCTCGACCAACGAATGACCAAAGCTGTGATTTGCGAGATGGATTGTTCAAAGAGATGTTGTTCATGTCAAATCTGCTTGCTACGGGTCCCATAATAAATGGAATCAACCTCTGAAGGGCCGTCCCAATTTCTGTTCAATGAAGATGAGCTGTGTGGATATCGGCGAGCGCAGAATATGGGTCCTGACCGGCTTGTCCGTGTTTCAATTTGTTACTCCCTCCAGCGGGGAAACTTGTGTAGTGGGTTGGCAAGACTGGGCGCGAGACGATGGCGAAATCAACGTCTAGGTATGATCGGACTGTGGGATTGAGCTATGTTGTCGAAACCGAGAGCCTAAGGCAGCTACAAGTCAGGATATCAGGTCGTTTTCCCTGTAAGTAGCAACAGAATAACGGCCAGAGTTCATATGCTAGATGACATCTGCGCTGATCTGTTAAACCATCCCGTTATTATCTGTCTTTGTGGGCAGAGATGGGAGAATTGCTTTAGCAAGCGGTAGCGACAACGGCTGCAATGGTGCAAGACCGGCAGATCGCGAGAGCAGCCCCACAGAACGTCCCGCTACAGCCTTTCAATGTGGGTCCGGTGCGCTGGTAGAAGTGATGCCGGATCGACGCCACCCTTTTTCTGGTGTGGGCCCCACATTCAACCGGGCCGACCCGTTGACCGAGCCCACTAAAACCACAAATTGGACGTCGAATGCTCTCCGATCCAAAACCGCCTGCGGCCTCTGACCTCGTGTTTCGGAACTGAGTTGATGAGTCGACATACGGTCATGTTTTTCTCTGGTGCAGTTGGAACTCCCGCTGCCAGCGTCCAGATGTAACCCCGTTGTAATGGGTCAATCATGAGCAATGACACCTTGGCGCTCACACAACCACAGTCCAATTGCTGAGCACCCAGAGTCCCGGATCGGCCATCTAGGAAATGAAGGTGGGCAAGTTGGAGGATTGACGCCCAGTTGCTGTCATTGAGCTAAAACCCAATGGTCGTGTGCCTTCTTGATTACTTGGGGGCCCAACATAATGCCATTCTCGCCCAACTCACTGCCCCCTGCAGTCAAATAGCTGGTTGTCATCACATTCTGTAACAATGCGTTCCTTTTCAACCCATAAGCCTTCAAAATTGCAGCAGGCAGTTCAACAAGCGCAACAATCACTTAAAGCAACGCTATATGACTTGTCCTCACTGCCAGATAACCCCTGTTTCATATCTAAACGATAGCACATCGACCATTCGCAACTTGGACCTCTTCTTCAGAGTCAGACGATCCCTCCAGCTTCGGGGGTTTGTACATCATGGCTCTCAGGACAAGCTTCTCCTCTTCACCGGGAACTTGGATCCAAAAAGTCCCAACCACGTCCCAACCGAGCGATTTGTACAACTCATAACCCATAGGGCTTGCCATGACCGACATGTCCTTCAGCCCCTCTTGACAGACCAACTCCATGGCCCATCTACACAGCGATGATGCGTGTCCGCGCCGCTGATACTCGGGCAAAGTGGCCAGGATTTGCAGATGGATTTGTTCTGGCCCGATCGGTGCAAAGTACTTCTGGTACGCCTTCTTTTGGCCCTGCGAGAACGCCTTGAAGTGCTCAGGATTCGCGTCACGTCGTGAGCCTCCTCCTCGCTTCTGGACCTCGGACACAGCTATACCAAGCACCTGTCAGTAAATGCTGTTCTCACCGCAGCGCAGGGGCCTTGGAAATGGCACTTGCGATCCTGTGTCTTGTATCCTGGGCCATAGCGGCGCTTGTTGACATACGAAACGTCCCATACGCCAAACGACACGATTTCTGTTGGTCCTCCGGGCTCGAGGCTATCTTCCACTACCATAACTAGCCAATCGTCGTACGATGGGTCCAGAAAATACTCGAGTAACATTTTTGTGTACTTGTAATGGTCTTCTGGATGTTCATTGCGATATGGAAAGCGATAATTCCACTGGGGGTCAAGGGGCATCGTCCTGATATGGACGTTTGTTATCGCCTCGATATCAGACGGCTCGGCTCTTCGTGGCTTCATGGTTAACAGCGTAGTATTCAAGATCTACACGTTGTTTTTTTTTTTTTTTCAGGCAGGAGAAAAGATGTGTGCGGCACACAGGGCGATCGAGAAACAGGGTAAGTATTTATCAAGACTGGAGAGCAAAATCGGACCACGCCGAGGCTCTGAGCTGGCAAACCATTAGCAGCCTGATGATGGATGGAGGGGTATGAGCCACAGACTGCATGCACCAAGCTTCCCTGTTCGTTTCACCGCGATCTGCCGAAGGCCGATCTTGAAGGTTGAGAGTACAAGGATTTTGGGGTCAAGCTGCCGTTGCAAACATCTCTGCACCACTGTAATCCTAGAACGATTATGACTCGCCGCAATTTCTCAGCAGAAATGATGGAAAGGCACCACCAGGAGTGCCTAGGATGTGTGATTAAACACAGCGGCAAGGCGTCAGCTGTCAGGAGGCTTGTTACAATCTCAAGAAGCCAGGTTGCACAGTGTCACACAGACTGAAAGCTTGCCAGTAGCTGAGCCTTCCGATGATCCGAGATAGTCCAAGCACACCAGACTGGTCGCCTCTCTCACCTAAAAGCTTGACCGTGAGCACTGGGAGGGCGTCGAGTTCTTATCCGCGGGAAACAAGTGATGGATGATTGGGCAAAGATGCTGTACACCTCGGTCCAGCAGGACACGCCTGTTCTTAACGCCCAGGAACAACATCGCCAGAGCTGATTGGCATACATGCCAGTGTATCGCATGACGCTAAAACAGAAACAGAAATGCGGTGCCAAAGTGGGCAGTGCGGTATCTCCTCTTGTCCGCCTGATTGGACCGATCTGGGGGTCTGCAGTCACCATCAGCTTGGTGATTGTCTTGAGCCGCTTATACTGAGCTACACGGCTGCTTGCCCCCGCGAGCTGGTTCTGACCCCTCTGCGTGACGCAGACCAAAAAAAAACGCCGCGCGCCTCTGTTACATTCCAGCAAGATATTGGCCGCACAGCCTGGAGGGCACGAGGTCACCGATTTTCCTTGAACACCATTCGCGTCGTCTGGCTCCCGCGGCCGGGTGCAACTCTGACGTTTTCGGTGCTCGTGTGCTTGTTTAAGCTCTCCATATGCACGGGACCAACAACATGGATGATCCCATTTCGACAGCAACTTCTGGTGCTGCGTTTCATCACGGCCCAAGCCCGATTTTTGGCGGTGTTGGTGCCGAGGAACCCTCACCACACCCGTCGTCTTCACCCTGGGTCCACCACTCCCTGGGATCGTTGACTGAAGCCTCCTTCACATATGTCAGCGAACTGGAGAATCTGGTTGCCTCTCCTCTTGTCTGTCCTGGCAATACCCTGAACCAGACATTGTTATGTCCCTTGGCACCTTCTTCCGGACCCGTCGACGACGACTCAGCAAGCTGGGAAGCTTCTCCGATCAATGGTATTGTTGCTCCGGCTCCGGCTTCGGCTTTCACGGGCATAATTAGGGAGTTCGGTGCCAGATTCAACAGGACACCCATTTCTTCCCTAGGTGTCCCAAAGACAGGAGGGTTCTCGACTCAACATGTCGCTTCCCCTGACAATCATGGCGTTACGGCCCCAATCCCTATGGACCCAACGCCGAGTGAAACCAAAGTGAGCCAACCCTCGATTTCTACTTGTCATGTCACTACATCGCGACCTCACGACATCAGTTACAATGCTGTGTTGCCCTCAGAGAAACTTCTATGCCAGCCAAGTTTTTCCTACCTACCACCAACAATAGCCACTGCAGACCCATCGCTTCACACGGTTCTTGCCACTTCTGACCCTTCGCAAACCTTTGGGCAACATCTTGGAGGTCCCCAATCGTTACTTCAGCCTGCAATCAAGCAGGAACTGAGGCCAGGGGATCTGTCCAACCAGAATATTGCTCTGGATGGGCCGTGCCTCGGAAGAGATACCCCTCTTTCGCTTGTCGGGTCACCTATCCCTTCACACCCCGTGTCGACCATGCGAGAAGTGACTTCTGCGGCAAGCGGTATCCCTGAAAATGGTGTTATCTCAACCGCCCGCCAACAAAGTAAACTGACAAATAACTCGTCATCGCTTACGATCGTTCCATACAGTCCTCATGCCGGCAAACAGCAGGACCCAAGAGGAAAGAAAAGACTAGTAGAGATGGAGATGAATCAGAGCAGGGGGATAGTCAAAGAGCCACGTTCAGTCCCAAAGAGGGACGGGAATGGTAACATCCAAGGAACTTTTATGACCTTCGGGGATCTACCAAGAAAGCGTGCCCCGTTTACGCCAGAGAAGAAACGACAAACGGCCCTGGCACGGAAAGAAGGGGTTTGCTTACGCTGCAAGAAGTCCAAGAGAAAGGTAACAAGTGAGGCCCAGATTTGCCCAGCCTGTTCCAGTGCTAACGCGTGGGCAGTGTGATCTCTGCGAAAAGTGCATGTATGAGCCTTGCAGTCGTTGCGCTGAAACGGCACTCTACAAGGGCAGACGTCCAATGCCTTGCTTCAAGGAGACTTTAGAACACATCAAGTTTTTCCGTGCGGGTAAGAGTGTCTTCATTTCAAGCATGAAGGGACTTGCCACAGCCTTTGGTGTAAAAGCACTGTTGGCAATTGTGTTACCCATTATATTCATATTCTAGCACCTTTGAGCGGCTATCATGGATGATGCTACTCAGTTGCTTCTTTTCAAGGAGTTAACTAATTATTTGTTGTTAGGTCCGGCCAGGAATGAGCCCTTGTTCACACCTCGCGAGGCTGTTTATAAACTCGCAGACCCATCGAAGCCAGATGTACCTGTTCGGACGTTGAAGCTCACCCAAAACATTGGTGGTCATTGCTTAATTGTTTATGCCTCGGAGTTCAATCCCCAAGAAGGCGACGTCATCTCGTACAGGTGGAAAGACCCGCGGACAGGAAAAATGACAGTGTTTCCGATGCCGCCGTTTTGCCTGACAAATATCGACAAAGTTCAACAACATCTCGGTCAGTACATCATGTCAGCAAGATCGTCTTATGTTGATACCCTGAAATTCGACCACGAACTTGCCAAGATGACGGCAGAAATGGCAATGGCTTACGCTCAGACCAAACATGTAAGTTGGCAATCATTGGGCTATGTACCTATGCTTTCTGACGACAGACCATTTGCTGAGTTCCTCCAGGATTCACTTACTGCGCGTTCTCTGCACCTTTGGGCAATTTGTCGGATCATCGAAATTCCATGGCAGATATGCGGAGAAGACACCCTTGGCGTTTCCAGAATTGATGACCCCTATAGCCCGCGGTATGGGATGATTCCAATCCCGCCCATCATGGATACTCAACTGGACCAAATAGTCATTCAGAAATTCCTGTACCCCTTGCGGGAACAGCTCATCAGGCAGTTCGAAAAACTCATCTCACCACCATATCCTCAACACTGGTTTGACATTTACCTGTCAAGCTTCGTCTTGCTGAACCATATAGAACACTTGGCCAAGCATTCGGCATTCTTCGCCAAGTTGAACGCAATGGATGTGAGCATCCCCTTTACAGTTTCGTCATCTAAGAGAAGTGACCCTTCCAAATACTAACATGCTCGCCTAACAGAGCAAGTACTCGAACGCCGAGTTTCTTGAAGGAGTCTTCCACACAGCAAAGTCAATTCTTGCTCGTTTTCACTTCGTTTGCAAAGGGTGGATTCCCCTTCGTGAGCTGGACTGGAATTCAGAGAAAGTCGTTGCTATGGCGGACTTGGACGAGGACCAAGTCAAATTCATGAAGAAAACACAGCAAGTGGTCAAGGCCAGACATGATGAGATCCGTCAGCTCCGGCACACATATAAGTATGAGCAGCCACTGTACTGGAGTGGTCAACTTTACACAGAAGACTTCGATAAGAGTCCTGTACGCGTTGTGGAGGTGGAATGACTGGGCTTTGCTAAACTTGGAAAAACAACCTGTCAATCAACACTATACTAAACAGACAGTTTTGTTTTGCTGTAACAATAACCTCGAGATCTCAGATCTGATTGGACAGTCGCTATGGAATACTTGCCGTGGCGCAGATCTGAACACCTCTCCCGGACAGATGCATAGAAGCCAGGGCTCAGCCACACTGAGCCCTTAACCAAAGTAATCCGTATTGAATCAGACATCGTACAGCTCACATCTACAAAACTGGCTCATTTTCTCACACTCTGAGCCTCATCCGATTCCGTAGATGGCACCACTCCCAGGTATAAGGACGTGATCCAACAACAGAATGCCAGATTTGCCGGCTACTGAGCGTTTCTTTTAGCTCCCAGACCTCTTGGCCCCCGTGGCCGAGGAGGTGCGGCGCGACCATCAGCACCCGATAGCACACCTCAGACTGGTGAATCGGGCATTTTGCAATGCAGTCTCGCCACTGATATTTCACCGGCTTACTTGGACTCGATCAACGTTGAAGTCTGGTTGACAGATCGAGCACCACCAGTTCTTCCATATAAAGCCCTCATTTTGTCCGCAGGCACTTTGTCAGGCGCAAACCGAGCCCAAGCAGCTGCCAACAACAATACCCTACAAAAACTGCTGGTTAATCCCATACCTGCAGCGACTTGAGTAATTCTTCTCCGAGTTACATTTCTGTATCCGCAATTGATCAATTGAGAGGGTAAACTAACCGCATAATTAGAACTACTTTCTCTAGAATTCATGGCTTTGCGATATCAAACACTACGCCGGCTCTCGTTCCTCGTAGCTGTCCACAAATCAAGGATTTCGAGCTCCATATCCAAAAGAAGGGCCCAGGACCGTGGATTAAGGCAGAAATGAGCTTAAATTGACCAGTTTCCATCATCCCAGAGAACTTACCCTCTCTAAGATTGATCCCAACACGAAGAGCATGGGCTTTTGGCTGTCACAAATCGTACGGGCTTTCAAAGCCTCCCCGGATCTTCGAAAGTTGAAGCTCAGTTTCAACCAGCATACAGTCTCAGAATTATATCATACAAATCAACTGCAAAGCGACAGGCTTCTAAAATTCTTCGAATGACATGCAATAAGTATGGTGACTCCGGTGCTAGTGCCTTGCGACTCCATTCCCTTTGGGTGCAATGCGGTGTCGTACCTCTAGAGCTAGCGGCATTACGAAAGTTGACCGACCTATCTTTTCTCGAAGAGCTGTTTCTTGGCAATGAGTGGGAGCCCTCGTCCCTGGACTTTCTAGGACCGCTGCTAGCCCCAATCGGGACAGGTACGGTGCTTCGCGACGTTACCGCGAGTGATGTTCCCAGGCTCCGTCGATTTTTCGCTACCAGCTATACGGAAGAAGTTCATGCTTTTTTCATGCGCTTGGATGACGGTTTCAAGCGACAACTGGCTATCTCCTTCACCGAAGAATACACGAGCAAGCTGATACATTCGCTATTCTCTGCTGGCCTTTTGCCTGCCGAGCATCACATAAAGATATTCAATCCTTGTTTTCGCATGCTTGATATAGAGTTGGATCTCAAGGCACTTTGGTCCTGGACACGGGCTACAGCGGTAGCACCACGATCAGAAGAGCGATCGTCGATAGCCTATGTGAACTATGTAAAATTAGTGGGCCGAACCTCCCTCGAGGGGCTGCACAGCCACCTGTGTGAAGATGAACGTGATGACAAACCTAAAATCAACCCTTCTCAGATCGCGCCGTTAGGTGACACGTTACACTGGTTTAAGAAGCTTACACAACTCAGAGTGACTGTTGATCACCGGTCAAAGACGTCTCCCAGGAACATCTCGTTACTGGCAGCTCAGCGGTTGGCCAAGCGTCTGGCTGCTCTAATTAATTCGCTTCGTTACATCCAGGTGCTTAACAGAAGCTACCGCGTTTGCCGGCGCCTCGATCCTTGGAATGTCGTTTTGGAGGAGCTAAGTAAGGAAGAAGAGGATGAAGTTGAATTGTTCCGTCATACCGTGTATGGAGTTCAGTAACAACCAGGAAGGTGTATACTACTTTGCTAATCATTTCGAAATGAGGAATGAAACGGCACTACATACTCGAAGTGTTGGAAAGCAGAAGATGAAAGTACTTTGATATCAATCTGATTGAAAAAAAAATGACAATAACTCAGCTGCCTACCTACACACCAAATCATGTCACTCTTGAGTCCTCCTGACAGTGAACTTGTCATGCTAAACTCGAAAAAAAATGTGTGAAGAGCTCAAATGCGAGATTGTAATGGAAGATCATCAGACTCAGTGGAATAATACCTGAACGAGTACCTTCTTGGTCAAGCGCAGCTCGCGCGGCGATGCTTGACCCTCAGTTCCGGTGGGCTGCGGTCAATATCCCAAACCTCGAGCTCACGGCGCCATTGATGGTCCCCGTAGCACTCCCAGCTGATGCGCTCAAGCTGTCCCGCAGGAAGCTTCCAACGACGTTGTTCATTGCGAAGCCACAGCCGAAGAAGGTGCCGCTTGCGGCCCTGAGCCTCGTCGTCAGCGAACCCGCTGCGAGCATGGAGCATGGCGAAGTTATTGAAAATCAGCATGTCTCTGGGCTTGAGGCGGAGCTCCAGGGCGTGCTCACGCGCCGTGAAGTGCACAGCATCGAGGGCCTCGGCTTGAATCTCGGTCATGGCTGGCACAGCGGGGTGATGAGGTGAGAAATGCGAACCCGTGAGCGGCCGGCGGGAGAACTGAAAGACTGGGCCATGGTCTGGGAAGTTGTAGAGGAGTGGGCGATTGTGGTATTGACCCTCAAAAAATCTGATTTTGACAAATTCAATCAGTCAGAGTTGCGCCTATACCAAAAAGGCATACCGGAGGAAACCTACTCGTCAAACACCCAGTCATCCTTGGCCAGCACTTCGATGATGTCTGGTCTAGTCTTTGCAAGCTCGTTGTAGATCTTGGCCGTAGACGCGAGGTAGGACTCCCCTCCGTATGCAGCCACATTCAGCGCGTACAGCGCGAGCACATCGCACAGATCGGCATGGAACGGTTGAGCACGTGTAACATAGGGAGAGTTAGGGCCGTGGGCCATGTTGCCATTCTTCTTATCTTCAACGACGGCAGAGATGTGAACTGTGGGCGGTAAGTATGAAGTTTGTCTGTCACTGGGGCGCATGGCAAACTCCACAGCCAAGGGAACTTACGGATCATCCGTCCATCAAAGTCCTGCATTCCACGAGTCTCAGCAATGTAGCTTGTTACTCCAAGGTACAGCAGAATGTTGTCTAGATTGGAGTACTTGTCCGGCTGAAGGCCCCGCAGAATGACAAAGCCTCGTCCTTCATGAATAATCTCAGACACCTTCTCGAGACGAGCGCCTAGACTAGGAAGTGGAAAGGTGTCTTTGTTGACCTGGGCAGGACCAAGGTTCCCTGGAAGGTCTTTGTCCGTTTTGTGGTCAGTGTTTTGACCTCGACTTTCTACAGTCTCTTGGGGTACATGGTTGAATAGGACAACAGGCACCATCCTGAGGGATCACTCACTCTTGAAGTGCGCAAGACCAGCCTCAATCTCAGCGATGTCTTCAGCACTCAACTGCACAACATACTCGTCCTCTGATTTGAAGTCGGAACCGGACCAAACCCTAGGGGCTTTAACTTCAGCAGGCCATTCAGAGGGTAGAGTTGTGCGGCGATTTGGGTAAAGCAGCTTCAAGCGTTCTTCACGGTCCTTGTAGACCTTGTATGAAGGGATCCAAGAGATATCGGGCCTAACAATCTCTTGACCTGTCTCTTTGGCAACCTTGATGCCGCTGGCAGCTGGGGTCTGGGGAGGAAGGGGGCACGAAGATTGGGCCATAGTGAAAGCTGGGGAAGATTTGGGATGGATGAGATGCACTGGAGCCGAAATATGTTCAAGGAATATTCACAGACGGAAGATGATGGATTGCCGTTTGTCTTTGTTTTTAGATCAATGCGTCTACTTCTTGTTTCGATGTTTGACGAGAGCATTTCCTCTCCCTTTTATGCTCTTCGAAGAGACCTTTCTCAAGGCTCTGGCAACAGATTTTGAGCCTCATCTTCCCATACACTAAGCGGTACATAGTTTGAGTGCTACGACAACACTGCGTCATCTACTCAGGAGTCGACAGCACGACGGACTCAGTATCGAAGAGCCGCAGGTCCCGGTGGCTTCCGGCTCCCTTCTCGCCGGACCCAGAGCCCAGCCCAAATCAGCCGGTGCGTAGGGCTGGAAGCGTTCGTCTGAGTTCATGCAGACGCAGAGCCGCATCGCTTGTTGTTAGACGAGATCTGATCTGGAGCTCCGAATCTCTTCGATAAAGGCTGTCGTGGTAGTCCGCGAAGGATGGATCATCAGTGATCACATCACTGTCCAGTCGCAGTCAAGCCATCTGAACAACGACAGGTGTTGTATGTGGAACCAACCAATGCACGGAGGACCCGATCTTCCCCGCATTCTCAAGACAAATTTCTCTGCCAGATTAGGCAAGAGGGTTACCGCACTTACAATTCTGGAACGAGCGCCGTGGAACTAGGCTTCGGGAAGCATATGGCGAGCGAAATCAAATACATGGTCCGGCATCTCAATGACAAATCAGACCTGTAAGCTGAACGTCAACAGCACAGCCGCAGTAGGGTTGTAACTGGTAAGGCTGGCTAGCTAGCATGCATAGAATCTACAAGAACGTGGGGGTTGGGCCAGTTAAGAGGGGATGCTGCAAGAGACGCTGCAACTAACTTGGATAGCTTGCAAACGCGATGCCAACCAACACAAACAATTGCGTGCGGCTCAAATAGATCCAATCGAACGAAGCTGAGTTTGTGGAACAGTGGCTGCGATGACTAACATCTGGCCTGGAGTCTGGAAAAAAGGAAGGGGATACTAGCTGTCAAGTGCTACACTACAGCACTATGATAGAGAGCTAAGACCTTTCATAGCCTCACGACATACGTGACTGGATAGAACTGTTCGATACCTAAGCTGCTGCGCTCCACATACAGGTGGCAGAGTTTGTTCAGCTGCCGCAGCAAACCTCCACCTGCAACACCGTCAACCGCGTCACTGACTTGGATGCAGTAAAATGTGCTCACTCACATCTCCAATCTTGTGTGATGGATCCAAATTTTGGGGGTCCGCTGATGGGCCACGACATCACTTGAGCCTCATCTTGAACATTCCATGTCCACCATGACCCTCAATTGTAGTAGTTTCTGGTGCGTAATGTGTATCGACCATCAGATCCTGTTCTCATTGCCACATGTCTTCCCTTAGCCCAGTGAGCCGGAAGGGAATCTACCATGCTAGCTCCTTGACGTAGCATAGTTCAGCTCCAGATCGATCGTAGAAGACTCCGCATGGACTAACCGCGGCTAAGCCTGGAGTGGATGCTCCATGCCTTATGGAGTAATAGTGGCGTACTACACTACTGATTCAGCTGCTTTTGGGTCGTAACCAGACTGAGAATTGGGACAAGTGTTGTTTGAATCGGAACCGTCTCTCTATTGTGATATCTGCGTCCTCGTATGATACAGCTCTTAGGTATTTGCGAAGGCTGGGTAGATGCTTTGTTTACATGCTAAGGCCCCCTACTAACCATGAGTGTGTAGGCACCTATCTATGTAGCTTCCTTCCAGGAGCCACAAATCAAATCTCTCAAACAGTCGACGCTGGTAACCCGTTGAATACTACCACAAATGCAGGATTTGTCATCATAAGTGGTATGACCTCTTGCATGCAGTCGGTAGGTTGTTAGATATGGGAATAGTATTGATGAGAGAGGTTGCATACATGCAGACTCAGTTCTGAAAGCATATGATCGAATATCACTGGTCAGATCCACTTTGATAAAATCAAGGAATCGCACCTGTCAGTCAAATGTGACACGTTGCAGACCTTCAGCCCCGTTCATCCCACACTAGTAGTCCATCTAGAGTCTGGAACTTGTGATCTCATTATTCCAGCAAAACAGAAGCCATTTATTCCACTGAAATTGGGTCCAATCGGGGCTTGAACGAGGGAGAGGGAGGTAGTCATGTGGATGAGCTGTAGGATGGGCGGGTAAGTTTAGGGTTAGTAACGAAGTACAATCCCACTTATTCCATGTTTTATTTTTTTCCGCTTTGTCTTCTGTTTGAATCCTAACAATCGCCTCATATATCCGGATATCTAACCTTGAGATGAAATTAGGGAGGCTTGGGTTCCATTGCGGCTCTTGGAGAGCTGTCCCACTAGTCCTATGAGGGGTGAGGACGGAGGAATGAGGATGGCTCCCTTTCAGAGATTCAGTTAATGCTTCCTGGCTGGGCTCCAGCTCACACTATGAACTCGGGCCACAACTTGACTTCTAGGCAGACATTCATGTACAAAAGGATCTCTTTCTTCCTATCAGGATTACGATTCAGGTACCATCAAGCACAAGCAAAAGTGTCGGACCCAAAGCCCCAGCGCCGGCCCCTGCCCCCTGAAGCCTGAACCATGAGTCATGACCCGAGGCCCAGGGGGTTCAAAACAAACCTCTTTTCTCCACACAAGTAAAAACCTACCTAGCTTTATTCCATCTGATTGAAAGTCCAATTAGATTTCGTTAGCATAGAGATGATGAAGCGAGCAGTAAATACCAGAGCTGTGGGGTAGCGAACGCCGGACGGAACGGACCCCAAGCAGCCCCGCAGCCCCGCAGTTCCGGAACGGTCCGGGACGGACACTTCGACAGTCGGCCAAGTGGGTCCAGGTGATCGGCTCGGTGGATGTCGGACTCCAAGAAGTCCAGGTCTCAAACCAGGCCTTTCGAACACAAAAACACATTGATCTCATACATTCCAGCTAACTTGAAGAGATGCTTCAAGATGTGCGAACTAATCAGCGAACGTGGTGAGCTTGTGTCTGTTTTGAAAGGCCTTCTCTGCAAACGCTTCAACCTTTCGAAGGAAAAGGAGCCGCAGGACCGCAGGACCCCAGCCCAATCATGTAGTGTCTACATAAGGATTTAAATATGTCCGGGCTCTTCTGTAATGCTGTATTGCTACATGGCTCTTTTCATTCTGCTCAGTTCGGTCGGCAGGTAATTGTCCGCCGAGAGGTAATTGACTTCATCATGGTGGGTCTTGATGCTCCTTCATGAAGCTTAAATCGACGTCATCCAGGCCCCAGGCTCCAGTTATCCCGACAGCTGGCTGTCGATATGTTGACTCTGTGTGTATTGTGTTGCATGCAACGATGCTGGACGCAGGATGCTCCGCTTTTACTAATGACTCATGAGTGCCAGGGTCAACCAAGCCGCAGGAACTTCCGCTTTATTAAAGTACTTTCCGCTGCTCCGTTCTTGGCAGCATGTAGCAAGCATTTTCATCCATGTACCAGCGGCCAGCCCTAGTGTAGCTTCTCTAATTTTTCATCCCAAGACCAAGTAGTGCATTTAGCTTCACCTGCGTGGAGTTTTGGGGCAGCAATCAATTTGAAACACAAAACGGATCTTTCCTACCAATCCTTTGTCATCTATGCTTTTTCATCCAGAAGCTCCTTGCATTCTCGCGCTGGTTTCTTAGGGTGCGCAGTACCCTCTGAATGGTGCGGCGTCTTCTGGCTTTTCTGCTGGGCGAAATAAGAAATCGAGATAGCTCGGGAGGGCCATAAGCCACAACGAGGTGCAAAGCCACAAAAGCTCCACACATCTGTCAGGAGCTCGCTGGATCTGACAGCCAAAGACAGCCATGAGTGCGAGAGCAGGCAGCAACGGTCTCCACAAAAATCATGCATATGATTGGTGATGATTGGCATAGGATCCATTAGACCCACTTCAGGGCTGATAGCTAATCCAGATATGGAGTAGCGGGCTGGAGACCATTTTCTCTTGGCAGCCTATCAACGCTCAGTACCAGGCTTGATCAGGCAAGGCACGAAAGGGGCAGAAACTCCATGTGCTGCAAGGAACCAACATGAAATGAAACATGGGCAACGATTCTACGAGCGATGTGTGGCGCAGGCGGCTCGTAGGCTCCATCGCCTTCGCTCATCCTTTCCCTTTGCAGAGTCTCCAGAATGGCGCAGCGAGTGGGCTACTGGAGCCATCCCTTGCTGGGAGCAGGGAATCCTGGGGTTTTGCCGGCATTGGCGTGCGCTTGTGAGGGACTCTGAATAGCACTAGAAACGGCTAAGCCAGAGAGGCAACCAACATCCAAATGCCGGTCTGCTGCCTGTTAGCGGAACGGTGCTCATCGCGGTCGTACCGCTGTTGCGTCGTCTGTACTCAGAGCAGCGCTGGGGATGTCTATTTAAGACTTGAGGACTTTCTCCGGCTTCTCTCTCCTCCCACACTGTCCTCGTCGTCGAAGTTCGAGTCCAAGCTCCCCCAAGGTGGAAAGACGAAAGCTTAGTTCCATACTCGCGTCTCGCGAAAACACCCAGCCAACACCGATCTTCATCCTCGACTAATTGTACATACACATCAACCAAGATGCACTCCCGTTTTCTCATCCTCGCCGGCCTCATCTCCACGGCCGCTGCTGTCACCCGCGTGGCCCCTGCCCAAATCGTCGCTCGCCACGAGCTCCAGGCGCGCCAGACCGACATCAGCGATTGGATTGATGAAATCCCCGGTCTGGATGATCTCGACGGTGCGGCCGAGTGCGTCAAGGCCATGGTCTCAATCGCGACCTCTATGCCGACTCCCCCCCCCGAGCTGTACTCCTGGGCTGCGACCCAAACCGAAGAAAATCCCTGCAAGATTACATACCCGCCAAAGGTCGAAGAAGCTTTCGAGGATTATGCTAGCTCCATGACCTCCTGGTGGAGTGCCCACTCCAAGGAATACAGTGCGGCCCTGTCCAAGTGCCCCGATGTTTCTTCCCTCTACGACGAAGGTCAAAATTACATTTGCACCGAGAACGGTTCGCGGACCACGCTTGCTGGCCCCCAGGCCACCTCCGGCTCCGGCTCTGGTCCCAGCAGCAACGGCAGCGGCAACAACGATGACGATGAAGACGCCAGCACTGGTGCCGGTCACCGTGAAACTGCCACTGTCGGACTGGCTGTTGCCCTTGCTGGCTTCCTTGCTGTTGTTGCCGCCCTCTAAGAACTTTATATAACAAGAGAGAAGGGAGATGGAGAGGTGGTTGATACCCAATTTAATGTCATGTTCTGGATTGGTCATCAGGACTCCTTCCGACCTCAATATCGTGACGAGCAAGGGAATGTCTGTTATCTAAACCTGGATTGTTCAGAGTCAAGTAATATCGAATGGTTAACTGTCCGCTTTGTATTCGTAGTCCCTCGGCTTAGCAGCGTGTGTGACCTGGTCCTCTTGAATCACGAATATGTACTGCTACGTCAAGCCTAGCCCGAGCGAAAAGCAGATGCTAGCTAAAGACTGTGCTAGTATTCTGTATCCAGGTACCTATGATTCGAGCCCGACCCTGGTTACAGTTATTCTGATCTGCCTCACAACTTGCTATCCTTCCACACCGGCTTCCTCTTCTCCACAAAGCTTCTCACGCCCTCCTTCATGTTCTCCCCAGCATCAATCCGCCCATACAACCCACGATCCAACAATTCTGTACCCATCTCCGGACCAAAGCCCTCCCACCCAAGCTTCAGACCTTCCCGAGACACAATCACGGCATCCGGCGAGTTGTTGGCCAGCTCTTCGGCCACCTTTAGCGCCTCCTTGAGTGCTTCTCCCTCAGCCGTCACAAAGTTGACCAGCCCCCACTCCTTCATCTGCTGCGCCGTGTAGTTGATCCTCCCCAGCAATGCCATCTCCGCCGCGCGTTGCTTGCCCACAGTCCTAACAAGCCGCGGCAGCGCCCCAGCAAGGGCCACAACGCCCTTCCCGACTTCGGGCAGTCCAAACCGCGCCTTGACCCCATCCGCAACAACAATATCACAGTTGATCACCATCTCCATCCCGCCACCGAAGCAGAGTCCATTAACCGCCGCGATGACGGGCTTCTTGCCCGCGCGGTTGGATAGCCCGCCAAACCCGTCGCCGACCGTCCACTTGCGAAGCTGGCCCGCCCCATCTGCGTGATTGCGCTGGTCCCACTCGCGAAGGTCGGCACCGGCGCAAAAGGCGCGGCCCGTGCCCGTGATGACGGCGCAGCGCAGGGTCGGTTGTGCATCATACCAGGCCCATAGGAGAGAGAGGGCTTCGTGCTGGGCTGTCGGGATCGCGTTGAGGGCCGAGGGCCGGTTGAGGGTGACAAGGAGGACATGTGGGGAAGGAAGTGAAAGAGTCGTGTGTGGCACCTCGGGGGCTGTAGAGAGGAGAGATGAAGTAGCCATGTTGGGCTTGATGAGCAAAGGAGTCGTTCGTCTTATCAATATAACGATTCAAAGCAGAGCGATGAAATATTGTATATGTGGAATACTGCGTCGAATCGGAGGAAGAGCTCTTCAGTCAACCAAGGAAGTAACTGGCCTAAAGGGATTTCGGAAGTGCTGCTAGAAAAATGAGGGAAGTACGGAACTCACTGCTGACTTGAACTGTTGAGCTTTAGATATTTAATCCAGTCAAGATGTAGCGAGTCCTGTTCTAACCAAGCTCCAAGTGTGGACTCCAACCAGTGCTGCTCCCCGCATCAACTGTGTTGTCTTGCCGCGGCCCTTTGGTCATCCGGCCGGACCACTTGCAGATCGCCGAGATCAAGCAATTATCGGGGTGCAGTGCCAACATGTCCGACTCGCATTCCTGTGTAAGTAGCTTTGTCCTGTTTCAAGACTTTGGTGACGTTTCTGACATTAACTCTATCACTTACTATCCAGTATCAAAAAGATAATTGCTGAAGCGCGGCAGTGGCCGTGTCTGATGGGTATCCCCGTTACCTGCAATATCCGTCTTGGCCGGAGCTGGGTCCCGAGCCGAGGCACCCGGATCCCAATCTCCGGGCTGCATCGTTCGTTAGGTGGTTACACAGACTCGGGAACTGCGGCTGATATGCTTGCCTGTCTGTGCTTGACGGAACTCCTTCTGACAGCTCAAAGATAGAACAAACATGCAGAGTAAGCACTTAGACCTGGGATGTAAGTTAACATAGAGGTATATTTACATCCAGCGACAACCAGGTTGTTCAACATACACTTTGGCAAAGCGCACACGTAGACTGAATTTAGTTGCAAACCCAATATTACCAAGCCCAATCCCCACCTCCCCCCTAATAGCTCTCCCAAATGAAGTCCAGAGCATGTCGTACAATGGTAGTAACCGTAGTCCCAACGGGAAGAGTGCTGCCCCAGCCTGTTTTCAGAGAGGCAGACGACCTTAAGCTGTGCTCTACGCGGGCAAGCCACGTTTCTCGCACTCGGTAAAGAAGATGACCATCCTCCACAGCTTCTTGACCATGTCCTCCGCATCCTCGTCCAGCGCCTCGCTGAGAGTCTCGACCAACTCGGCCGGCTTCTTGTGCTTGCGCACGTGCTCCTCCACGACGTCGACCAAAAACTGCTCCTGTACACCCAGGTACTCGACCACTTTTTTCTCGACGAACGGGCGCAGTTTCTCGCGGATGACCGACTCCTCCAGGTAATCCCACTTGACCTCCCAATTCCAAAGACCATCTCGGTCGACCGGAATCTCGTGTGCGAGAGCACGAATAGCATTCTGAATATCTTCTTCGGACATGGCCTTCGTGTCGGTGATGGGCTCAAACTTGATTGGCACAAGTTGCCGCTTGGTCGTTTGCTCCTGCTCTTCGTCGTCGAGCAGGCCTTCGACTTCAGCGACGGTACGCCGTGCTGTTGCACGCTGAGCCGCCTTCTGGGCGGCAGCGCCAAACGAAATGGTGACACGTTGGGGTGCCGCTGGCGCTGCAGGCTTGCTCTCCATCTCTTGGGCTTGCCGCTCCAAGAAGGAGTCGGCCATATCCCTCGCTTGCTCGAGCTCGGCCTCAGCCCTACGCAGCTCCTCTTCTTCGGCGTGGCGGTCCATCTCATCTCTTGCCGCCTCTGCTGCCCGGAATGCAGTGCGCTCTCGAATCCACTGACCGTGATCCCGGTAGTAAAGGTGTCCCTTACGCGCCGCTTCCCGATCATCATCCCAACTCTTATCCCTCTCAAGCTGCTCTTCTCTTCTCCTAGCATAGCCCTCGGTTTCTGCCTTCTCACGTTCCCTCTCTCTCTCTAGGGCAGCAGTACGTTGGCGCTCGCGGTTGACCCACTTCCTCTCAGCTTCCAGGTACAGCTTCTCTTCCTCAGCTCTCTGTTTAGCCAGCTCCCTCTCGTACAGCTCTTCGTCGTCGGCGTCCGTGTCGTCGTCGTCAGGCCATTGTGGAGCTTGTCCATTGGCCGTGCCATTGACAAACCGAGGACCAGATTGCGCATTGGAACTACTGCCTCGAGGTCCAAGAGGGACCATGTTAGAATTACCCGCCGGAGGCGAGTCCAAACGGGACTTGCGAAGCGCGCCGTTCCGCTGACGCTCCATTTCTTCGTACTCTTCTTCCCTCTTTAGCCGCTCCAGATCTCTCCGATTGCTCCGCTCCCTGAATGCTGCAATCTCAGCAGCCACCGTCGCACGCATTTCAGCGGGGATATCTGCAAGTTCGTCTTCGGGAGCCAAGGGGATGTTGATGACTTCAACATTCTCACCGGGACCGTTGGGTGCATTGCCCATTGCTGTATCTCCATCAGGATCCGCTCCAGTCTGCACACGAGGGTAGAATAGTTCGCGAATAAACTGTTTGAGGGCTAGCCTGGACTCGCCCAAGCGAGCCTGGACGCCGGCATCTTCGCCCGTGGTTTCTTTCCACGACTCGAGGTACTTGATGGTGCTCGCATCGACCTCAACCTTAAGCTTCACTTTCTCGATGTTCTCGAACTTGTCATCTTCATCAGCGGGCGGGGTTTCGGTCGGAGTTTGCTTCTTCACGGGCACCTCGATGTCTTTGAGTAACTCAACTGCAGCAGCTAGCGATTCGGGATCCTCGTACTGTGCGAACCCAAATAAAGCCCCCTTGTGATCCGATAGGTGCGACTGACCCGAGTCCCACCGCTTGAGCTTGCCCACAGTCTTGAGTAACTTCTGGATGCCTTCATCACCGCCAACACCCTCGGGGATCTTATGGATAAAGATCGTGCGCAGACGCTCTTCTGCCGTGGGCGGTATCAACGCCTGGACTGTTTCTGTCTTGGAGCGTGACTGGTCGAGACGATCTGCTCCCAACCCGGGGCGTGTTGACGTAGCGGCATGGCTATCTTTGCGTTCGCTAGTGGAGGAACCCGATTTCGATGGCAAGCTCGCTCCGAGGCGAATCACGGGTGCATTGAAATTGATGTTTGGCAGATTGGGGGGCGGTTGAAAGGACGGCGGGAGCCCGCTTGGTCGATTAGCTTGGGTACTAGTGGGCGGCTGGACACCAGGGGGCGGTGCAATTCCAGGGGCAGTAGAGGACATGCCTGGAGGAGGACCTGTGCAAAGCCATGTCAGTACTAACACATACGGCAGGGGAAGAGCAACTCTAATCCATAATGACCGACGCATACCTAGGCCTGGCGGAGGAACCATTCCGGGCGCAAGCGACGCGCCCGGATAGCCAGGATAAGTAGGAGGAGGCCCATAGGGCGGCACTGGGATTAAACAGAAGAGTTAGCATAAAACCTAGCCCCTCCCATGGTGGATGAGTCGCGGGGTAGTGATAATGTGATGATGCCCAGGCCACAGATGTTCACAAAAAGATGGACCAACCTCCATAGGGATTGTACGCCATGCTGGCGGTTTTCCAGAATTCAACGTCACTCCGGATGTTCCAAGATACCAAAGAAGTAATGGTGCGAGGGCGCAGTTGTCAGGAAAGAAAGCTGATGACCTCGCTGCAAGTTAGGCGCTGAAAGGATTAGTTGAAGGCGACGAGATTCGCGACAAGCGCGACAACAAAAGTTCGCCCAGATGATGGCATCCAACGCACGGATCACTCCTTGGAAGCTCTTGGAGCACGGTCCATCAGATGCAGGTGCCAAGAGCAACTTTTCACGTGATTATGAAAGTGAAGGAAACGTGACAGCATTGTTGTCTCATGCCGATTTCCAAAACTAATTTAACCATGAAACAGAAGTGCCATTTTTCAACTTCAGGTGGGAATATATGATTTGGAATTCGGGTTTTAAAGGGTCATAATTTGCGATGGCAACAGGATTAGTGATGGTATGTACTGTCCAAATAGAGAAGGTGGGGCAGCTGGCTCGGCTAAACCATGGATTGTGCGTGCCAAGCCAATCGCCCGCAGGGGAATGGGCCTGATGCTGCCGGCCGCGCGACTTTGAAAATCGAAACCCAGGAAACTTTGAGCCCTTGGTCAAGCGCCGCGGCTCGTGGGTTGTCAGCGTGGACGAGGACCAATCCATAAGGTAGCACACTGTGTGAGTATTGTCGCTTGTTTACCAGATTCAATTGGTACCCTGGAGGGATAGGCGCTGACGGTTTGTCCTTCCAAGCAGCATCATGGAGTTCCGTCAAATCGTCCACTTGGTCTCTCGCTCGACCGCCATGACGGCGGCCAGGCCGTATATCCTGACGGGGACACGGCTAGCCGTCCAGCGGCACCGGCAGTTCTCGTCCAGCGGTCGGTTGCTCTCCTCTGACGAGACCCCCGTGCCCGAGCCCAGCACGCTGGCTGCCCAGTCCAAGCCGCAGTCCCCGTCGCAGTCCCAGTCCCAGGCGCAATCTCAGATCGACCAGCTACGCTCCTCCATCCCGAGCATCAACTCACTACCCCCGCGCCCACCACCGGTTCGCAAGACCAACTTCTTCCTGGACTCCCAACCGAAGAAGCCGATTCCGACAGCGACAACAACCCAGTCCCAACTCCAATCTTCCCTCTTCAGTTCCCCCAGTAGCCCCTTTGATCTGGTCAACCAGATCAACTCCGATATGAACAGCTCAACATCCAGCTTGACAGTCTGGAACGAGCAGGACTTCCTCCACAAGCACAACCTGAAGCCATATCCCGAAATCCGGACGCGCCCCCCGACAGGAAGAACGGTGCCAGTTGATAAGGGTGTAGACTTGGCTCGCGCGTTTCGCCTTCTGGGCCGTTTGGTCCAACAAAACAATGTTCGCCGGGATTTGTACCAGCAGCGCGAGCACGAACGGAAGGCTCTTAAGATCAAGCGCTTGCGCCGTGAGCGTTGGCGTGAGAGGTTCAAGAACGGTTTCCGTGCCGCTATCGACAGGGTGCTGCAGCTCAAGGCTCAAGGGTGGTGATCAGAGCGCAACGTCGAAAGGTGGGGCTGGGGGAGGAGGAGGGGGGGGGGAAAATGGTGGAAAGTACGCAGGCACTGGATCGTTGTAAAACAGCCGTGAGCACGAGACTCAGCAGGCATATGGAGAGCAACAAAAAAGGTGACACAGCCTTTCTATGTGTACGTATAATGTCATGGTTCCGAATTAGAGGATTCATGACAGTGTATAACACCTTGCTTGGAATGAGCATAAACTGTACCATTTTATGAGGTTCAGCATGTCATTACTCTATTGTGTTTATAGTATGGTTTATGACATGAAAGGCTCATGAACAACACTGTCAACCCATTCCCTAAATAAGCCCGGGGTACAGTCCTCCACAATTATCACCCGAGTCTCATGACATACCCATTATGATCATAATTGTAACTTCTGCCTGCTACTCCCAAAATCCGACGGCCGGTGACCCAACGGGGCTGTTCTTGATCTTAGGGCGACTCATGAATACCGCTTCATAGTCGTTGTCCCGACCCTCATTCAACAGTTCCTCTGCCAGTAAGAGCGAGGTGTTAGCCTGCCCTTCTTCCTCCTCGCCTACGCCTCCAAGCCGGCTCTTCCTTCTTGCAGCTGCCGCGGCCTCTTTTTTCTGTTGCTGCAACGACCGTCTTTTCTCCTGCTGCGCCTTCTTCCTTGCCTCTTCATACCCAGCTAGGCTTTTTCTTGTTCGCTCCAGAAGGTCTTCGTAAGTGCGTGGTTCGCTCTCGTTGCTGCTGTTCCCCACTTGTTGCTGGACAGCGGCAATCGAAGCTCGCTTCTCCTTCGTCCCCGTTTGATATAGGTTGTCTCCATCGGAATTGTCTAGGACGGGGTCAAAGCCATCGTCGGCGTCGGCATCTTCGTCTTCGGGTACGCGGAGGTTGGCATGGGAAGCTCGGCGCGCCATAGAGAGACGAGTACGCTCTTCTAGCGAAAGCCTGTGCCGAGTTTTCCTGGCTGGGGATTGAGTAGTACCGCCTAGGCCAACACTTTGGTGGCCTGCTGGTTGGGGAGGAGAGGCGGGAACTTCAGGAGAAGAGGAAGGGTTGGGAGAAGGAGGGGATAAGGGATCAAGGGGCGACCTTGCCGGAGAAGATGGGGGGGAGTGAAGGTTGGGGTTGGGAGGGGAGCTAAGCCTTCTGTTACGAGAACGCTCTCTAACATCCGAGCTCAGATTCCGTTTGGTAGAGTGGACGGTTGCTGCTCTCCGAAGTCCAGACGAAGCGGACGAGGATTGACCCTCGTCCACAGTATGGGATTGGTCATCCTCAAACGACGTCTTCGCTTTTCTCAAGATTGGCTCAAAGGCTCGCTCTATAGAAACGCGAACCGGTTCCCGCCGAACAGGATATGGGCGTGTCGGGACTGGTACATCTTCGGTATCACTTATTTCAGATATTTCTGACTCAGGCACATTATGAACTTGATCGTTTGAGGGCTTGTTTGGCGTCTGCTCCAGTCGTGGGGCTGGACGAAAGAATTGAGGGACCCGCGTAACAGCAGAGCCAATATAAGTCAACTCCGTTTTCAGCCCATCAATGAGAGCTTGGTAATGACTATCCGCTTGAGCAGGCCTGACAGTTGATAGCCTTCTCAGACTGGGACGGCCAACTTGCAAATCCTGATGTTCAGCAAAACCAAAATCAAGACGCTTCTGTCTTGACGGCGATCCAGGGATCTTGTTCGTCGTTGCAGAGCCGTCCTTTTTAAAAAGTTGCTTTCGAAGATCTTGCCATTGCCGCAACCTCTTTTGCTGATCCCGAACTCGAGCTTCAAGCTGCTCTAACAGGCCAATCGAGGACGTATCCTCAAGCTCCGTCAGCCGACCAGACTGAACACGCCTCCAAACCCTGTCAAATGGAGAAGAAAGAACACCGTCATTGTGCGACTTTGTGTCTCCGTAAAGAAGGGTATCCATCCAGCGTTCATCACCTGTCCAGTTGTTCCGAACTGCGCGGCTGACAGCATGAGCCTGTGTGTCTGAGATGGCATGGCGATGCCCACTCTTCTTAGTGATTTCAGCATCCTGGCGACGTTTGGCTACTGTCATTTCTTTCTTTTCAAGGAGCTCGAAGAACTCCCGGTATCTTTGACGAGCAGCCTTCTTGTCTTCTAGGTTTCGACGCAAAGATACTCGATGTGCCAGAATAAGCGCTGTGAGGTCCAGCCGGTCACCTAAGTATCCGCGATTCTCCAGCGAAATGAGCTGCGCCATAGCAGGAGACTGGCCACGACTCATCTGTTGTTCTGCGACGACCTTTTTCAGCACGGCGGACGAAAAGACGGCCAGAACCTCCTCAAGCCTTTCGCCCTTGCACTCATCCAACATCGTCTTGCGGACAACCGCATCGCGACCGAGAACGCCGTTCTTCTTCGCTTGTTCCAGACACCGGAGCAATGCAGCGCGTAGATTTAGCGATTGGATCTGATCGAGAGGGGGAAAGAAGGGGCGCAGCTTGTTGCGGGTCTCCTCTGGGTCCCAGAGAGCGAAGAGCTGATAAAGAGCCCATTCAACCGCCTGTATCCGCTTCTTCTGGCCTTGCACGGCATCTTTTCCACTGAAAGTTTCCACGCTGATATCGGGCCAGTCGGGAAGCAGGTCGAGGTCAAGGAGCCGAAGGTTCGTCAGGAAGAGGGCGACATTAGAGGGTCCAGGAAGCGCTGGGACCGAAAGAGAGGCAGGCACCAAAGTCCCAGCACCTGAGGCACCTGGTTGAGAAGAAGACTGGGCTGGCTTTGGGGTGCCAACAGCAGTGGATGATGTGGTTGCTGCGGCAGTGGGCGCGCGCACCGATCGAGTGCGATTGAGCGAAGATGAACTGGTGATACTGACGTTCGCCATAACGACTAACGGGGCATAGTTGTTGCGGCCTGCCGCGCCAACATAGAAGTTACTGGTTTTCGTTTCCTAGACCGACGCAGACACAATGAGGCACTACTGCGTAGACAAGTTACTTGCAGAGATAAACGCTGAGGCGGTCTAGGGGACTGGACGAAAGATCTGGGACGGGCTGTTTTGTTGTTGGTGGGACCTGCGAGTTGCTCGCGCCTGCGTCTGCGACAACTTTGGAGCACCCGAGTGGCAGGTTGTTGGAGGGGCTCGTACTGAGTTCACTGTGTAGGTGATGCAACGTTGCTGAGATGCCGCCGAAACGGTTCGCAGAACCGGTGTCCCATTGGCGCTTGGCAATCACTCCACACCGTTTTTAGACTGTGTTCTGTACGAATCATCCAAAGTCTCCATTCTCAAGCTCTCGGAGGGTAGTTCAATGCAAGAATTTAAACAGTGTATAGGCGCCAACGCAATGTCAACCTATCTCAATTTTCACTTTACATATTACATCTATCAGAATTGATATGAATATTCATCAGAACCATCATGGTATTCGATGTGAATGAAGGCTGGGAGGACAAAACTGACACCTAAGCACCAGCGAGCGGCCGGCCCTGAGAAACCCAACAGGTCGCCTGTTCCTTGTAACCTCAAATGCGGAACTAGAAGAGATAACCCAGCGCTGCTCTGCTGACGGAAGTTCAGCCATTCCTTACGCCAGGGAGTCCGGGTCGGCGGCTAGGAGTATAGGACTCAGAATTCTGGAGTCCGTTTCTACTACAACAGCTTCTCACAACCGAGGGTCCTGGCCAAGTCATGAAGGCCAACCGTTGACGTGAGCACCTCATCAGTCATCGGTTTCGGAAACGATTGTTGAGCCGACATCGTTATCTGAATGTCTTCCGAATTCCACCTGCACACTTTACGCGTATCTGCTGGTCTGACAAAGCTGTAGCGGGCTTTCATGCAATCCCCGACAGTCCATTTCCATGCAGCGGGTCTCGAATGGAACCATTCCAGGGTTACGATGGGAAGCCCGATCGATATACGCGTATTTCTCAGAGAGCACGATATCCGGCCTCCTACCACGTATAGCATCACGACGGGATTACGAGGGGACCAGCATTCGAGTAGATAAGCTGCCGAAGCTCCCAACATGGCGTCTTTCCCATGGCTTTGTCGTGTTCCTGTCTGGTGTGTTCTAGTCCGCTGGTTGCGTGACTCTAGTGACTATCTCTCTGACCTTGGGACTCAAGATCCAAAACGACTCCGTCTCCTGAAAGCTGATTGTATTCTTGCTATCTTGCCTTTTGTGGAATAAGCCTCGAGTCCCATTGCTTCATGATGTCTGAGTCAAGTCCAAGTCACGGTGTTCCAGATGCTGCCTTCGACTTTCAGCTGTACAGATACACCCCTTCGTTGTTCGCCGCGGTAATCAGTGTCATCTTATTCGCGATTTTAACCTTGTTACACCTACGGAAACTGCTCAAAGCACGCGCGTACTATTTTATTCCATTCACGATTGGAGGAGCTTGTATGTGGTCTCGAGCTTTTGTCCGCCTCAGTATTCTGGGCTTCAGATGTGAGCTGACCACGCACAACTGTCTATAGTCCAAACTATCGGTTATTGTGCTCGAATTAGAAGCCATTTTGACAAGTTCTCCGTCCCCGCCTTTACTACCCAGGCTCTATTTATTCTCCTCGCACCGGCATTGTTTGCTGCCTCCATCTACATGATCCTTGGTCGGCTTATCCGTACCCTCCGAGCTCAACACCTTTCCTTGATTCCTGTCCAATGGGTCACCAGGATATTTGTTGCTGGCGATGTTCTATCCTTTGTGCTGCAAGGATCTGGCGGAGGAATACAAACAGCAGGAACGCTTGACTTCTTCAAACTTGGCGAAAAAATCATCATCGGCGGCCTCTTCGTCCAGATTGGCTTCTTCGGATTCTTCATCGTCACTTCTGTTCACTTTCATCGTCGATTTGCATGCACACCAGCCGCCACCCCGGGTTGTCGCGGCATCCCCTGGACCCGCTACCTCTATGTCCTTTACACTACTAGCGCCCTAATTCTCATCCGGAGCGTGTTCCGTGTGATCGAATACGTCCAGGGCAATGCCGGTTATCTCATCTCCCACGAAGTCTTTTTGTATATATTTGACACACTTCTCATGGAAGCAGTCATGCTCATCTTTCTCATCTGGTATGTGGATCAGTTGGAGTCGAAGGAGTTGGCCGATAAGGAATATCTTCCAACATCAAGTGACGACAACACCTTCATCCTGGTTGGAAGAAATCCAGAACCCTACAACACTTCGGTTTGAGAGATGGTAACACGAATGAAACCCTTCATCTGCATGGTTATCTAATCGCGTTAGGGGGGAGTGAAATAAGATTCTAGTATCTTGCATCGAAGGCGCCCTGGGACTTCACTCACCATTCGAGAACAGGGCTAGTTACCAGTGGTTAGATAGCTGCATTGCGAAAAATCATCATGAGCTCAAGTAACCTACTATGTGCAGGGCAGAACATGTTCGATGGTTTTGGGATTCTCATTTTGACTCTCTTCCCGTCTCTTCTTACCCAAGCATTCTTTGCTCGAGAATGTCCCCAGTTTCATGCCTCTGTTCACAGCAGCCTAAATGTCCAGGTAAGACGTATTAAAGCTCAAAGCATCTAGCTTCAGACAGCCATCGTCCCGTTTAGGAGCATTGGTCTATACCGAACGAGACTCTCACATCTCGATTGTCTCTGAGAATACAGAAGGCATTTTTAGCCTGGCCACGGTAGCTGCCAGAGCAGAAGATGATTTATCGTTGCGCTTTTCGGCTAACTCTGATCACGGGCCCAGGGATGATAGCCTGCATGTTATATGCGAAATTGCCGTTGAAGATACTCAGCATATCATCGATGGTAACGGAGTCAATCACATTGACGGCTTCGGACAGTACGGCACACCAGACGTTATTCATCGTCCTTTTACATATGGGACAACAAGAACACATCTGACTTTAGGCATGCATTTCAGATGACTGAGAAGGCGACTTGATACTGGATACTCAGGGCGGAAGTTGTTAGGATCTATGGTGGCTCACCAACACACTCCATTGGGACGACGTTCGCAGTGGGTACATCCTCAGCTGAAACAGGTGACCCTATGAGGTAACGGAGTGGATCTGCACGACTTGTACAGCACGTAGTTTACCAGCAGCCATAGGCCCCTCCGATCTTTGGTAAGTCCACTATGACTCCATTAGATGCAGATCTTTTTGTCTGGGGGCAGACTGGTTTCATGTAATGTAATTTGGAGCCAAAAGGGAGTCCTCGCAATCGGACAGAGCGATAAGATTAAGAGGAAGGAGAGTAGCCGCAAAAGCGGACATGGTCCGTACTTCGTCCCTGCACCTAGGCAGGTACAATGATAAATAGCAGTCTTCAGGTGGCAAAGGCTTTCTTTTAGCAGGTATTTTACGAAGCAGATCACAAGCTGATTTGAGTCTATGTAGTAGGATAGGCACAGAATCATCGTCGTCGTCGTCATTCTTGAGACCTCGAGACTCTTCGAGCCCGACAACCGTCCTGGACAAACAGCAATTTGCGGGGAACAACTGTGTGCCCTTGAGACTTGGCATTCATCTTGGCAGGCTTGGCGTTTATCTCGGGTACGGGGTCGGTTTGCCCGTAACGTCCCAACGGCCATCATTTTTCGCTGTTTTCAGGGGAATGCGTATTGACGATGGATCGTATAAGCCCCCACCTTATGCGCAAAGAGATCCGGGCTGATGATTTTCGTCCCTACTACGGTTGTATTTGCAACGCTTCCATGCTGCATAATCTTATAAGTTACCCATGTCTGCAGGAAAATGCTTCGTATTGAATCAGACAAGTCAGCCAAGTGCAAGCCAATGGATTTGCTGGAGAGAGGAGCATGCACGGCGGCCTGCAGTGGTCCTTGGAAAGCACATGATGGCAGTGGGCCCGAGAGCTCGAATGCGCTCACAGGATGCGATGATTGGCAACAGCAGCGGCACTTATTGTTTGGAGTGCGACCCTTCGGTGGAAGAGCAGAGGCCGCAGAGGCCTCGCCGCCTGTTTGGGCGGTGGGACCGCCATTTGAGCATCGAGAAGAAAGGGAGAAATCAGTCAGGAACAGCAGCTCGCCGGCAATCTTGGCGTCGATCTTGGCAGACGCAATGTTGCCGCTTCCGCCTGTCTTTGTTCTTGGATCTTCTTGGCAGGTGGCTATGCACCCGGTCGGCGCCTGGAGCCCCTGGCGTCCGACCCGGGTTGGCCCAGGGTTGCTCCAGGATCAGATCTGAAAGTGCCGGACCCGGCTGTTTTTTTTCTTCCCCATCCAACCCTCCTGACAGCGCCTTTCTCTGTTCCTTCCTCTCTCCTCACCTCGGTCTCTCCAAACCCTCCGATTTCTCTTCCTTTTCTCAGTCGATCGCTGCGAGGATTTTGCTTTTTGTCTTCTTGATCAAGACGCCCAGTTCACTCGTTTGTTGGGCATTTACAGATCACGACTTCGTGTTTTGTTCGTAACATCTCGTTTAATCGCGGTGTTTGCACCCACCTTGTCTTCTTTCTACGACGTCGATCACTCCCAGCAGCTTGTCCAACCAACGTCCCACGTCCCCATTGCTCACAATGAAGTCCCTCGCCCTGGTGTCTGCTCTGGCGGCTACGAATGCCGTCCATGGCAGTCTGGCTGCATCTGTGCGACACAAGCCTCGCGCTGAAATCGAGCCCATCACCATCAAAGGCAATGCCTTCTTCCAGGGCAACAAGCGCTTCTACATCCGCGGCCTTGACTACCAGCCCGGTGGCTCCAGCGCTAACGTCGACCCTCTCGCCGACCCAAAGATCTGCCTTAAGGACATCGAGAAGTTTAAGAAGCTCGGTATCAATGTCATCCGCGTCTACTCGACCGACAACTCCAAGGACCATGATGAGTGCATGAATGCCCTCGCGGATGCGGGCATCTACGTCGTCCTTGATGCCAACAACCCTCTGTATTCCATCAATCGCAATGATCCCCATGGCTCCTACAACACCCCGTACTTGCAGAGCGTCTTTGCCACCATCGACGCCTTTGCGAAGTACCCCAACACCATGGCCTTCTTCTCCGGTAACGAGGTCATCCACGATCTCAAGAATACCACCCTGACCGCCCCTTATGTCAAGGCGACCGATCGCGACATGCGTGCCTATATCAAGGCTCGCGGCTACCGTAAGATTCCTGTCGGCTACTCGGCCGCCGATGTGAGCACGAACCGCATGCAGACCGCCCATTACTTCAACTGCGGTAGCGATGAGGAGCGCAGTGATTTCTTCGCCTTCGTATGTGCTACTACTACCCCTCCATCAGTGTAGTTATGACTCAAGATAGCTGACACCCTATGCAGAACGACTACTCGTGGTGCACCAGTGACTTTGTCACTTCTGGTTGGAACAAGAAGGTCGAGGCCTTCAAGGACTATGGCATTCCCATCTTCCTCTCAGAATACGGCTGCAACCACAATAAGCGCAACTTTGGCGAGCTCGAGTCCCTCATGCATCGCAACATGACTTCTGTCTACTCGGGCGGCCTCATGTACGAGTACAGCATGGAGGAGAACAAATACGGCATTGTTCAGATCAAGGGCGGTGAGAAGGGTAGCAAGGACCAGACTGGCGAGCGTATCGAGCTTGAAGAGTTCGCTGCCTTTGCCAATGCCCTCAAGAAGTATCCTGCCCCGGATGACGATGGTGGCTACAACCCCGTGAGCAAGGCCTCCGCCTGCCCGCCTGCCGATGACCATTGGGATGTGCACACTGAGAAGCTTCCGGCCATGCCAGAGGGCGCTCGGAAGGTGAGTACTAAGTCTTGTTCCACTCCCCCGTTTGCACACAGCCATGCTGACTCGGTTGACTAGTTCCTGAAGGAGGGCGCCGGCAAGGGTCCCGGCCTGAATGGCCCTGGCTCTCAGTGGGCTGTTGATCAGGCCTCCAGCAGCACTCCTGGTACCTTCGAAGATTCAGACGGCAGCAGCGATTCCAGCGACTCGGATGAGAGCGCTGCCGTCCGTGGCACGGTAGGATACGCCGCTTTCGTTGTCTCCGGCGTTGCCATGCTGCTTGGTGCTCTTGCCTGGTAAATTATTTTCCGTCGCACACCCATTGGTTTTGGTAACGGTGTTTCTTGGGATAAATTATCGGATAACTAGGTCAAGTACAATGCTGGTTGTGTTCTTAGAGGCTCACGGTTATTGTTGGGTTTGTCAGCGTCTTGTTTAGAACGCTTGGTCTTCATCCAGGAAAAATACATTTGCTTCTTTAATGCTAACTGCCAGTCTTTGTCAGCTTGGGATTGTTCTAACTACTGTTAAGTAAATGTTACGGCAATTGAACCTACTTTTACTCTCTCCCATCCAGTTTGAACGTCTTAAGAGTCGTGCTCCTGCTGTTCTTCCCTCATGTGGTTTACTCCACCCTTGTCTCTCGGACTTGACTTGCGGTCCCCCTCCCGGGCTCATCCTCAAGTCCTCAGGACAGTTCACTTGCCATGAGCATAGGTCCATGCTAACCTGTGTTTCCAAACAAGACAGACTTCACGGTGCCGATCGTGGCCAAAGCTTGAGTAGGGCTGATTGCATTGCTCACTAAAATTCTGAAATCCTCGATAACCCTTGAAGACTTCTCTTGCATCTTGACGTCATTGATAGCTGTGATGTAGATAAGCCTCGCTTTTTTTTTCTGGTTGCACAACAGATCTAACTAATTAGGCAATTAAACCAAAAAACTGCCACCTGCGGATCATATATTGACTGTTGGTAGCCCAGCGCCGTCATCACCATACATCTCGCAACAGCACTCTTCGAGGTGTCTTGTTATCTTCTGGTTCAAAGTATCCGGGATCTCGTAAGCATCAGTAAGATGGCGTTGATCATGTGATCATGCCGCAAACGGATTGAGAAGATGAAGGAGAGAAGTGGGAGGGGCGTGAAATATTGTCAGTCTTTTTGTGCGTCCCGTCTGCTCCGTCCAGGGGAACTAGGCGCCCATTGGCAAACTCTAGTCCAGTCGTTCCGCGCCAAGATCGATCAGCAAGTCTTTAAGCAATGATTTGACTCTGTGACTGTAGATTGAATCCAAGAGAAGAAATCGGTCGAAGTTGCGTTGTTTCTCAACTGTTGGGTCAGCATACTCCAGGGCGTTCAGGAGTACATGGCAGCTAAGAACGATTATAAGCTTTTGGTGAGATTGGCGCGAAGTAGTGCAGAGGGGTACGGGCAGCATCACCAGCACGGCCCGTCTTGCTGTTCTTAGTGAGCCCAACGGAACTCTCGAAGACGCGATCACTGTTGTCTATGAGCAAGAACTCGTCACTGGGGTCCGATGGTGTGTAAATGGCCATGTAGTAGACCTTTCTATGCAAAAAGTACCAGGAAGCGTCATCCGGGTGCAATAACTTGGCCAGTCTAGTTCCCCAGTTTCTCTCCAATCCAGGATCGAACTCGATGACCGATGTTGTGGCTTCAGTGACCTCTTGAGACGACGACGGGCTATACGTTCTTGAAGACCCTTATCTTCCTCACTGTATTCTTTTCAGTGTTTGGTGAAAGAAGCGTCTGCGTAAAGCATCTTCACGGTACGGAAGAAAGAGATAATTGCGAGCAAGATCCCTCTCCTGTCTGGCAAGACAGATTGCTCTCTCGATGTTCCTCATGCATCTTCCTTATATTTCAAAGTACCGTGCTTGTACTGACTTCTAGCTTCAAAAAAATAGTCTTGATCTCCGGCTGAAACCCCGGGGGTTTGATGGGGCCGTCGTACATGCTCATTTGGCCAAGAATCCGTGCGCCATCCTTCCAACAGATCTTTGGGGCTCAGCATGTAAACTCGAGTGGCAGACAACAGGGTCTCCAGAAAATATTCTCGTTTCATAGTTGCAGTGACGATCTTCGGACTTCCTGAACCCCACGCTATCAGGGCCATGTGGATATGAGATGTTCCTGAGAAATTGAGGAACGAAGTGTTGAGATTGTGGTTTTCCCGAAACTGCCATCGGGAGCCTGGTAGGACTTTACAGATAGGAAGTTGCAGCAAGCCACTCAGTCTTCGCTGAGAAGAACCTCAGCAAGCTATCAGAGAGGGTAGATGCTGGAGGCCACAGGCAGTAAGTAAAAACGGGGTACTATGCTTTGACGCTTGAAAGTATGAGCAATAGCTGCCAAGGCGAAGTTAGCAGAACTTATTGGCAACATTCGTGTTGTACGGATTGAATTGGCTACCAGACCCAAAATGTTACGGATCATGATTTTCAGTGTAGGAATTTGCAAACTCTGTCATGATATTAGAACTTTACAAGCCCTTTGTCCAAGATCCCAGCTACATAGAGCGGTGCTATCTTCCTGACTTTTCGAAACAATTGCTTGTAGACTCTTTCTAATGTCCAATAATGTTCAAAGGGATGCCTCAACTCTGGCCAGAAGCAAGGACTTTTATGATGGTCTTGTTGACTCTTCGCATGGCAGTGACTTCATCACAGTCTCTCAATAAAATGTCTCGATGGTTCTAGTCTGGATTACTCGCATTTCGGCTGACAAAATCTGAGTACATATTTTCATGATCACTGGAAGGCCTCGCTTGCTGGCACAGTGAAGATAATGCCAATCAGGACAAAGACCATCTGCGTATCAATATGCTAGTAATTACTAGAATTTTAACTCACGTTCCCCATCGATCCAGTTTGGTACCAGTCACATTTCCAATTTTCATTTTCACAACTCTCATTTTTAAAAGTACATTTGCCAGAACCCTATGTTCAAAGGGGTTCACAACACCAGGACTGAAAAAATTAGCATGAAAGTGGAATCAATAGTTGCATGAGAGCTCAGATGTTGGCACAGAGCCACTCTTTTGAGAACCTCACCCTGCCCATAACAAGTATTTATTCTAAGAATATTAAGTAAGTTATAATTTACCGTGAACTTCTGAGGTATATAACACCCATCTAACTTTTCCCGGGTATGTCACGGCCGTTGAAAACGATCTTGGAGGAGGTCAAAAATGCCCCTGGGCACAGTATGTCTCCAAACTCCGATGATGACTCGTACACTACTGCTCAACTCTGCAAAGTGCCAGAATGGGTTCCTAAGGAAGCAGGTGCCATTCTAATTTGTCGATGGAACTTGTGAAGGGGATTAATCCCAAAGAGCTCGGTTGTGAAACTTCATCATTGGGAGCGGAACTTGATTTACCGTACATATTGTTCAACGTAACATGCATGAAATAGAGACTATGGGTCATCTTAGAACTGTTTAGCTTACCTAGAACCAGTGACCACCACCAGTCAGCAATGCGCATATTATGATCAATGGAGGCGTGGCAATTAACATCCCAGGTTGAGTACAAGGTGTACCTTAAATGCCGCCAACTAGGAATACCATGATGAGTCTCTATCATACACAGAAATCATTGGTCATGTAATATTTACGTTGTTGCATTGTGCCATTGACATAGATCGTCCAAGATGTCCCTATGCAAGACTTGTTCGAACATGTCGGGTGTGGAGTTCAGGGGGTAACCCCTGAGCAAAACAATTCGTTGCCAGGGTAACGGAGTATGGAGATCCCTTCCCAGGTGTTCACTGACAGGTATCATTAGCGGAAACCAAACAACAAATGATGAGGCAGTTGTTCGGATCGGAAGGAAGATTTGGAAAGATATGATGAGGACTTGAGCTGTTGTCAACGACGATACCACTCCATAGGCCCCATTTTGTTAGCACGAACAACAACTTTGGCATCAACTGTTGTAACAGTCAATGTGTAATGTTAGTTTATTAGGATAAAATAAGGATATAGGAACTAGTGAAGTTGTTACGAACCACAAACGGTGACTGTGAAACAGTCTGTTAGCATCTCACTTACTCTTTAAGCCCACTTGGACTGAGGACAAAAGAGCAGGAAGAAAAGGTCCCTTGGGTAATGCATACATAATCCGGTGTAAGAACCAAGAACGCTGTGAAACGGTTTGGTAATCATTCGACCTCAGTTAAGCCAGTAGGAATGCAATATCCAAACTGTTGTGCCTTTCCATGGCATCTGTTTCCTTTCAGTAGCGAGTACAGGGTTCTCCAAAGAAAATTTAAGTGCAACAACGCATCAACAGAAGTAGGGCCATGCCTGCAGCATAGCTCTTGAAGTTTCCATCGCTAAACTCCTACCCATACCATGCATATACGCGCTTCTGCCAATGAAAACCCAAACCACTCCCAACACACCGGATAACCTCTTCCCGAAAGGTCCTGTTTTCCTATCCTTGCTTCAGAATATCATTCTCCTCGTACATTCTCTCCTTAATAGGATGAGAAGCTGCAGAATGTGCAGACTTAGACTGGGGCGTGAGTGAACAGATAGGACACCGATTCACCTGTGGGTCAGAGAGTCAGTATACGATTACATCTACTGCATGGAGTCTCGGGGGAACGGAAGTGGTACCGTTGTGAGTACGGCGAATGGCCTATTGACACTGTTAGTGAGATGCGCTGCATGAAAAGCGGATAGGGACACATACCTCTGCGATAGTGGGACTGATATCAATAACCCGAATCTTGGGGCACTATACACTGTCAGCACACACATCGATACAGCCGGGGATCTGAGATCTTGAGAAATCGTACCCGCTCCAATTTGTCACCCAGCGGGACAGTGTTCGTGACAACAAGTGCTTCCAGAACGCTGTTGTTCAGGGTTTCGATGGCATTTCCAGAAAGAATACCATGGGTAACCAGCGCAAGGACCGACTTTGCACCATGCTCCTTGAGTACCGCGGCTGCCTTAACCAGAGTACCACAAGTGTCCGCCATGTCATCTGATATCCGTCAGTTTACATGATACAGACCAGGACGTGCATTTCAATGCCACTAACCAACAAGAATAGCAACCTTGTCCTGAACATTTCCGACAAGAACCTGACATGATTTCGTTAGCGATTTGGTCCCCAAGAGCAGAGGCAGAGCAACACACCATGCGGCCAACAACATTGGGCCTGGGACGTTCCTTATGGATTAGGGCGAAGGCAGTGTTCAGGTGGTCAGCAATAGAAGTAGCACTTACAGCATTGTTAGTAAGAGTCTTTGTCAGCATATCGTTGGGGTTACTCACCGCTTGGCACCACCAGCATCAGGGGAAACAATGACACAATCCTCAGGTTTGAAGTTCTCCCTGATATACCGGAGGAACGAAGGTTCAGCATACAAGTTGTCCACTACGGAGGAGTCAGCACGGTCCAAGACCAAGAGTGTCAGAAGAGACCGGGTGGCCATACCAGGGACACTGAAGAAGCCTTGAATCTGGGACGCATGGAGGTCGACAGTGATGATATCTGAGGCCAATCTTAGCAGAGCACGCACACATTGGATGAACCTTGTGGCATACGATTGGCACCAGCGGTCTGTAACATGTTCGCGACTAGCCGGGCACTGATAGGAGCTCGAGACTAACCAGCAAGTCAGTACAGAGCCAATTCATATAGGGACAAGTAAGCGGAGCATACCTTGTCCTTTTTGTCCTGACGAGCATATGGGAAGTTCGGACTAGAGCAAGAATTAGTTCGGGTCCTTGTTGCTGGTCGACGCTGCACCCTTACATGACCGCCGTTATCCTCCTAGCACTGCCAAGATGTCAGCGACATAGATCTCGCCTAAATAAAGCAAGGAGAAGGCTGCGCGTTTAACGGACCTCGCAGTTCTGCATGCCGAGATCATGATCAATAGCTCCATCAACCCCTCGTTGACGTCGCCAGTGGCGGTGGATTGCACAATGAAGACATCTTCGTCGCGGACGGACTCGCCAACGGTGAAGGAGGTTTCCTGGTTTGAGTAATTCAGAGAGATTGTCCTAGCAACCTCAATACCGAGCCTGCATTGAAAAATCGTGTTAGCGGATGATGCAAAAAAAACTAGATTGTCGCGAGTGATTTTTCCGGACAAGGTGCGACAGACATCTGTGCCGCTTGAAGAGAAGGGAACATGTGGGCGAGTTGGCTCGGCGCCGACATACCGCTTTGCGATCTTCTCACTGAGCTCGGGGTGGCTGCGGCCACTGATCAGCTTGATCTCGTTTGCCATCTCGGCGGACATGGTGAAGAGAATCAATGGGAGGGGCCCGTCGGACGACAGGACCGCTCAAGTTTTCTCTGGCAAGCTGCTTTGTCCTGCAGGTGCAGCGTTATCAGCGTGTTAGCGGGGAACCCAGCTGCGGGGCAGTGACATGGGCGACGGCGCGTACTGGGACAGAAGGCGTCAATGGATTTGATCGCGACGGACGACACCTCGAGGACCAGAATGGAAGAGAAGAGGATGCCGGAGGCCAATTACACGTTGTACGGCGCACCGGCAGCAATCGGAAACAAACTTGCCCCTATAGCCGCAGAAAAAGTTGAAAAGAAAAATTAGTGGAGATCCTCCAGTCCGCGCTTCCCAGGTACCGGGCCAGTGTACCCACTAGCGGCGCAGCCGAGCCGTTTCCGAAACAAACTGCAGGCATATCGATAAGAGTGCCAAGACAGCGGCGTTGCACGTGAACGTGTTCTTGGCACAGAGAATGCAGACAGCAGGGTCGCTGCGACGCTGGCTAACACCGACTGACGCAGGACAACGGTGTACACACCTTAGCTCAGGTGAGTCTTTATGGAAAAAAAAAAGGGAACAAGATACAGCTGTCATGCCATTCTGACAGGACACGATTAACACAATTCCGGCGTTAAAATCTCCCGTACGCCTGCCCTCAGAGGCATTAATGCTCTTTCAGGCCCGGTGCATTGCATCCATACTCAAGACTTATCATGAGTTTACGGATAACCCTGGCACACCACACCACTCCTAATAATTCCAGTAAATGCTCAACTGAAGCTGGCCATTCCATCATGATCATGATGGGATCTTTCTAAGGCTGTCTCCGTGCAATTGAACATGTGTTTTAGTTAACTTTTCCCAACCTCAACATTGCACCATCCTTCGCTAGGGAATCATCCAGGTCCGCTTCTGCTGCTGGCTCAGAGATTTGAGTCCTTTCAAATTTTCATCCTCTCTGTTCTTAATGGTTGCACCGTGCTCCCTGCTGCTCCCCACAAACCTCCCATGATTTTGTTTATGGCGAGCGCTTCCCCTACCAACACCCCATCCATCTTTTCGCCCTCCATCCAAGTCCGTGGTCCGCTGAAAAGCCTTTCTCTTTAGACCAGGTAGCTGCACACTACTATCCCGAAGCGTCCTTTTCCCGCTTTACAATGGATAACGGCGACTCTGCTTGTCACATTCCCATCGCTCTGACCAAGGAATTCGCTAGATTGGCGATTCTCACTAGCCTTAGAGTGCTCCTCCGCTTAACCACACATTTACTCCATCTAGGACGATCGGCAGGATCCGGAACGGCGGTTGGTGTGATCAGGCCAGGGAAAGTGGCGGACACGATTGCGTACGGCGCTATGTGAATATCCAGTGCCCTCAGCGCGATATTCCCAGATCATCCAACCATCGCGGCCGTGGTGCTCATCGAGGAAAGCCACGAGGCGATCCAAAAGATTTCAATAGGCCTGGAGAGGATACGCTCGAGAAGGACCAAATCTGTTGAACGCAATGTTAGCAAACGGTAGTCCTCTTCAATGTATTCTTGTGCTGAGCAAAAACAAAAGCAAGCTGCTAGTGGCCGAAAGGGGCATACAGACGTTGCGATAATGTTTGAAGTCACGTAGCACAACTCAAGGTTTGCGGTTGAATCTCTTACTCGTGGGCTTGCAACAATTTTCCGGAGGAGTGAAGACAATGTATGTTACCTATAATCCATATGGGAACCCGCATGATATGAGGTCGAACCGATGGAAGCCAGTGCGGCGTGTAGGCTGTGGCGGGAGGCAGCGAGTCAAGGGTTGGTAGAAGACCAGATCTCAATGATGTTAAAAGCGAGTTTTCAAGGTAGTCCGTGGGTGTGGCTTGTTGGATGCTTGGGTTGAGGTTTGCTCCTGCGCTAGCGACGTCATAGGTGCAAGGAAACGGGTAGGACATGTCTTGGCAAAACACCTGGAAGTGGGTGGCGTGCTGGCTGATGGAGAACCAAAAGCTGCAAGCTCACTTTCAAGAGTCAAAACAGCGCGACTAAACGAGCTGACTGGGGCAAACTCAGTATGGGGGTTTGTGCCAAGAATAATGGGACTAGGGCATAGCTATGGATGAAGCTATAATACAAATGCGCGGAACAACATTAGGAAGCCTATATTGGTTTTGCTTGGCTTATGCCTCAGACGCTCCGAGATGACCCAAGCCTAGGTGAAATTGTGTTCCTGAGTTCACCACTGCTAGCCCTTCTAGATTCCTGTCTCCCGAGCCAACCCACAATGTCTAGCCTTCTTTCTTTTTCTTTCTTTCTTTCTCGATTGTCACTTATATTGCCCGATAGAGATCTTTATCCATCGTCAATCGACGATTTTAACCGGAGCTCTGGCTCCCCCAGAAAACCCCATGTTCGACGTGGACATGCCCTCGAGGCTAAATATACGTTGTGCGAGCGGAGAGCATTCCTTGTCACAGAGAAGGCCCATGGAAGGAATACGTTCATGCTTTTAGGAGGACTTCTTGGGTGCAGCAACACCGCTCTCATACTTGTTAAGATCGGTGACAGCGTAGAACTGGCGAGCTGCCGTCTTAACATTATCCCAGACCTGGCGAGCCTGGGGCGGGGTGCCCTGGGCACCGATGAGGTTGTCGATGCGGGCCTCGAGCAGGGCAAAAGCATTCTGGACATGAATGCTCTGGGAGAAGCGGGTGCGCAAGAACGTGGTGTAGATAGCGAAAAGGATCCAGGAGCGACGCTGGAACAGAATCACGCTGAGGATCAGGCGCAGCCACAGCATGATCTCAAGGCGCGCAACCATCGACATGGATGAGTCATAGTACTTCTTGACAAATACGCCAATGGCCTCCGAAGCAGGGTGTTGAGTGTATTGAGGCTTCGCGTTCGGCGAGGCGCCGGCAGGAGCGTTGATCCTTTGAGGCGGGACAAGGGTGGGGATGAGGTTCGCCCGGACGTATGTCGCAACATGGAAAACCGAGTAGATGCCGTAAGGAAGGAGGGCCAGGGGATACTGGGGCATGAACAGCCAAACCAGGGCAAGGACTGCAATGTCGAGTTAGCCAGGTCAGCGAGCTACTGGGGTAAAAGCTTGGTGCTGCAGCTGTGGACCAGTTATGGCAGACATACCAAGATATTGGATGTTCTCATCCCGAAGATAGTCCTTAATTCCAGTAGTCTTGACGCCGGTCTTTTGGCGAGCCCGCCATGTCTTGTAGACCACTATTCCATACGTGGCGGCCGCGGCGATGAAGGCGAAACGATAGCAAAACCTGGCCATTCCGCTATAATAATTGAAGCGGATCCAGGAGAACGCATATCGGAAGACACAAAGGAGCAAAAGAGCATGTCTGGCAAGATGGTCGGGTCAGTAGAGCTTTGGAAGAGCTGTCCGTCGAGCTTCACGTACCCAGAAAACCAAGCGACTACAATTGCGATAAGTGTCAGCTGCCGATACCGTTGAAGTTACAAAGGACCGATAGAGACAGGAAGGAGCTGCTTAGGGAGCAAAAATATACATACACTGCAAGGTTGATGCTAGGCGCTGAAGCCTCTCGGCCAGAGGCACGTCAGCCGACGGTGGCGGCGGAGCCATGGTTGTCGATGATGATGGGGTTGCGATTTCACGCAATCAAAGGAAATGCAAGGAATCGGAACGCTCACGTCGTGAGGTTTGGGAGGTTTTTCGCTGCGGAGTAGTCTAGGATTGACGCCGTGGAGATGGCTGGTAGCGAGGTTGAAGTCCGGGTGGTGGGCTGCTGGCAAAGTTGGCAGTTAGCAATTGGCAGCGTTGAGATTGGGAAAAGACTCCGTCCAGGTGTCGGGTTGAGTGCCCTGGGCTGGCAGCGAATTTCCCAGGGTTGGCAGTGGGCCAGGCGGCGGCCCCGCTTGGGCTCTCGGTGCCCGGTGAGTCAGTGCGTTGCCTTCGTGGGCGTTGGTTGGATACAATAGGCCAGAGGTCGGTTTGAAAGACCCTTTTGCCTCTCCAATTTTTTTTAAAAAAAAGCAAAAGACGAAAAGAAAAATCGAAGTGCCGAGTATAGAGGGCAGACCAAGCTTCACCGGCTAAACTAGCTTGAACAACTACTGACTTGAAGCACCAGACACTTCACTATCTCGCTGACATCATACTATCAGGACATTGGGTCTCCTCCAAAATCGTTGGGACACGAAATTCACAGCAGACTTAAGGAACCCTAGAAGCCATATGGTTGATAATATGATTCATGTCTTGGTTCTTTTACCATATGGTTGCAGTTGTCGAATCTCACATCAGTTTGTTCTCTTTTCAGTATAACGAGACAAGCACATATTCCAGACACCCAGATTAGGGACCATATCTCCAAGGATAGATTTGCGCAGTTACCATAACGTCCTTTCCCTTGAAATTCCTTTTTAGTGATGTTGAAGGTTCCTGCAGACATCAGCTAATGCAGCTCCAAGAAAGATCATATGACTGAGCTTCTCTGGTTCATGAATTAAAGGCTTGGTAGGCCCATGAATCCTCTTTGATCACTCTTTTCTCCAGGTATTACTGGGGCTCATGAAATGGTTGCATCTTAAAGAGATGAACTGTTCTAATAACAAAGCCTACCAGTACTTAGATAGTGAAGGGAATCATGCTAACCACCAGCACATTCGAGTCCATTGCACTAAATCCATACAAGGGTTATGCCACATGCTGCTATCCTTCCTTTGAACGCCGAGTTTCCTGCTTCTCCAAAACTTCCCAAAACTCCTCCACTTGCCTGGTGGGCTTCCTGTCTCCTAAAGTCTTCTAGTGCATTTGAGTCGAGCCCATTTTCTGCATTCTGTCAAAACCAATTTTCAGTGGTCAAAGGCCAGCCTATGTCATCACGTCTTGCCGCGGGGACAACTTCTATCGGACGTGGTAATTGGTTCCTCGTGGTGTTTTCCAGGGGGCTGGCGAGAATGCTGGCATATACTCGTTCCGCGCTATCTGTCAGCGGGGATGATGCCGTTTTTCGGTGAAAAGCCCTTGGAGAGTCAACAGTGACACGCGACGAAAGCGTTCTTCGAGGTATCCCCCTTGGGAGAGCAACTGGCGTGAGCAAACGAGTTGGGGGAATAGGGGGAACTGATGGTCGTAAAGGCCAGTTTATTGTGCCTTCGCGAGCGACAGTTGTGGGAGTTTCCGTGGAGCCAGTTATTACCGGATCAAGATCCTGTTGCGGTTGTTCCATAGACCGGTCTTGTGGACTCGGATTCTCTTTGATGATATAGCTCACAATTGCTCGATCCAAGGCTTCATTGACTTCTTTGACGTCCAGTTCTTGCTTGCACTTCCTTGCTTTGCGGAAGCGAATAAACATCCAGAAGAAAACCAGAGTCAGCAACGAAGATCCGACCCCAGATATGACAATTGCAACAATAACAAGCGGCATAGGCAGATTTGGCCTCATGTCCACACCCTCTTTTATATTATGATGTGGATCTGTAACCGTCCCCTTGTTGACACTTCTTGAAAGTCCCGCGTTTGTGATAAGTAGGACGCAAGAGAGGATTTTTGATGCTTCAGTGCAATATTTCTAAGGTCGTTGAGGAATTTGGGATCTGAACGGCTATCGGGTTGGTGAGCTCTTTGTTAACTTAGTGCAGACTGTGGCAGGCAAGTATTGTGTGCACAGGTGCAAGAGCCGATAGGATTAATTCGTCCAAGAACCATGCGTGTGGTGTGGATCTTGAATGTGTGAAAGATGACAAGAAACTAGGATATAAGATAATCGCCTGTATTCCTCACCTGTTCAAAAGGAAGCCCTATGGCTTCGATCAGCGGTGGATCTGCTCACTCTGGGATCCCGACGCCTTTGGTGGTAAACATGTGGATACCAATGTGGCAAGAGAAAAAGACATTTTGCGGGCTTCGTTCTTCTTCTTCTGAAAATATTATACTCTGGACATCCTAGCATGGTGTCTCCAAGTGTTCGAGAAGAGGAAGACGAAGGTAAGCAAACTTGATGAAGTGCAAGACGTTGATGGCCGCTGATATCGGACTGTACAAGACCTTGAATAGGAAAAGTTGATCAATGGGATTCCCTAATACATCATCATACAAGAAACTTAGCGATAAGATGAACAAGTCATGAACCAAACGCATGACACTTAAGTACAGTATCCATTGCCCTTGAGGTCAGCTCCCCATCGTTGGATCCATAACGATCAGACCCGGAGGTACCGAGCCAGCGATCTGCACAAAGATACTCCCCCAATGAAGAGCAAACCTTCTGGACGAATCGATGGCTTACTTGCGTCTGATCTAGAGGACCAAGGGAAGATTGTCAGTGTGTCAGAAATGCCAAGCAGGATGGGATGATACGTGACGGTATAGATTTAACAGTCACCCCGTGATTCGTGACTACGGATGTCCTGGAAACGCGGAGAGAGAGAGGGCAAAGTTGTCGTGAGTGGCAAGTCCATGCAATACCAATGACTCGCGTCCGCCATGAACCAGACTATGCCCACAGGCCTGCATGCCATGCGTTAATATAGACGAGGACTCTTTCCATTCCTGATCACTTGAACGCAAGGAAACCGCCAATGTGAGAGGCAGTTGTGGCAAATAAGGGTGCAAAACTCAAATGTGGCTTTCAAATTGCATTCGACACCGTATGCCGGCGGAGGTGGTGAGGTCTGGATAAGGTTAGTGAACATGCTCAGGAAATCTCGGCAGCGCAGCCGAGATCCTCTGGCTCTTTTGCTGACTGTTGGTGCCAGCTGTTCGAGCCTTGCTACCAGCTGTCTGACGGCTTTGGAGTGGTAGTTTCTGGGTCCACTTTGGTTCGAATTGGGTCCTTGAGGGCTGGCTCCACCCAACGGAAATGGTGCCTGTTCCTGCGCTGTTCCAGAATCTCCGTCGAAGGGTGAGACAAGCTTCTGCCCAAAAAGCCGGACCAAGCCTAGACGTAGCAGCGACATCACGTCAACCGCATGTGCTCAACACCTGGTTGCTGTCAATACACGACACTTTATTTCATTTTATCGGCATATCCCAAACACACATAATCAGCCTACCAGAATGGCCACAATCGGCACGCTCCAACGGCTGTCCGCCACCTCTCTCTCTAAGCTTATCCTAGCTGCCCAAGAGGCTGCTGCTGCGGGTGACTCCACACCATCTTTGGCTATTATCGATGTGCGGGACGATGGTACGTACATGTAACATCAGCGTGATCATATGCTGATGCTGATGCTTTCTTCCCTCCAGACTACATTGGCGGGCACATCAAGGGCTCGCAAAATGTGCCCTCTCGCACTCTCGACGCCATGCTCCCTACTTTAGTGCGTCAGCTGCAAGATAAGGACACAGTCGTCTTCCACTGCGCCCTGTCTCAGCAGCGAGGGCCATCTGCAGCCTTGCGCTACTTGCGCGAGAGGGAACGCCTGCTCCCGACCTGGAATGCTAGAGCTCGAGAAGGCGACGACGATGCTCCCAAGCCAAAGGAGCAGAAGGTCTATGTCCTCGATCGCGGATTTGTAGGCTGGCAGGAGTTATTTGGCACCGATGAACGCCTCACGGAAGGGTACCGTCCGGAGCTCTGGAAGGATGGTTATTGGGGCTGATGCCCACCATGATCTTGACTCGCAGCTTTGTGCTTTGTGGTGGGAACACGTCAATTGATGGCTCGTTCCTACAGGATGGCGTTGTTATTTTCTAATCTGCTTCGATGATACCGATACACCTTAAGATTATGTCTGCCTAGGTTCAGGATACCTTGGTGTCTCAGCTCCTAATCGTTGCTTTTGCAAGGCGATCCTTTCGTCTACTCACACTTTTGCTGACCCCAGCACCAGGGCTTGCCTCACCAGCAACCATCCTCGATCCCGTGCACTCCCCTTTATTAATCACGATCCTTGACTGATTCGAGTCTCGAATCTGTCCTCGAACCCATCTTTTCCTGCTCCGGGGGTGTGAGACCTTGCAGCGCTTCATCAACCGCTTGGCATCCTTTGCAATGTGCCTACAAGGTCGAGAAAGAATGGATTGCCCGTCATTGCACCAAGTTACCGAGCCGTTCAGAGAGCATGATAGCTTGACACACGTGTTTGCACCAACATGGCAGTATCCACGCCTCTTTGCTAGCCCATCAATTTTGCTTTGGATGCTCTCAAAGAGAGCACGATTGCCGAATTGTGCACTACACGCCGTGGGCTTCTTGTGTGTCGCTGCTAACCCAGAGACGCTCTTCCTAAGGGGCCGATTGACTGCCAATACGATTACCTCAGCTTCCTGCGTTCGGCATTCAGTCCTTGCGTTTATCATTTGGACATGCTGGTCTTTAAGCACTGGACGCAAGCAACCAAGTTGTCTGCTGGTAAATGCGGGTTGTGCATCGTCGATATTGTATCCTTGTGCCGACGGCTGCAGGTATCCCGCGGTATCCATCCATGTCTGCTTTATCAAAATTAACCATTGAACAGGCATCTCTTAGGCCATTCCGATGAGCTTACTACGGCAGCAACAAAAGCACCAACAGAGAGGACCGTGAGTATAGTGTGCATACCGGTAGTATGTGGTAATGTGACCTTAGGAATGACGAAGGGGGTGGATAGTCGGTTGCTTGTTGTTTAGTCTTTGTCCGGGTCAGGATCAGGCCATGCAGTACGCATCTATCATCCATTATATCGTCAACATTACCAAATCTGAAAAGGAGAAAGTGTCAGTTTTGTTGCAGAAGGCATTCCTGATGATGTTCTTATCACATGCTGTCTGCTATATTAACACTTCGTGTCCTTTCATTTAGCCAAGGCAGCTGCAAGCCATCTCTCAGTGGTTTCTCCAGCTCTATTGCCGGTTTTAAGAACCGCAATAACAAAAAGCAAGACCGGTCGTTATTGGCTTAGTGAACCTTCTTTCCTCCAGCCACGCAGTCTTGCAAGTCCTGTTGTCGACTGAATGTATGAGTATGGCCATTCACATGAGGCTTGTGGAGCTCCATTTAGGCAACCTCCCTCTTGTCCCCCAAGTGTTCTGTCAACCGCTGGCTGTTCAACCCGATCTCCCCAAATTTGGCCGGCTATCCGACATTCCTATGTGGCCGGTAGTGGTGCCAGGTCCTCCCGAGAATCCGTGTAACTTTCGGATATGTCTGACTTCCGATCGAGACGTCGTCAACGCTTACATGACCAAGGGCTTCTGTGGTCTCAATGCTTCGTTCCGTAGTGGCTTTGACTACGACTGCCCGGATCAGACCCCGGTTGTGGCAACTTCATTATTAGCACGGAAGCTTGTAGGGCTCCTCCCAGGCATACGGAAGATTCATAATTTGCTGGTGTTTTTGATGCGAGCCCTACTTGGCCTCTTGGTTGTTTCGATTCTCGCCGCAGCGCTCTACGAACTGGCTACCGGCAGGCCACTCGATCCGCCCCCCGTTGATCAACTACGACTTGGTCGATTAGTCGAGACTGTTCGTGCGAAACGTCGATTCAATCAAACATCGAACAATACACAGGAAACTCCACAACCTCTCTCTCCCCCTACAGAATTACCGGACTCACTTCAGAACGGCTTATCGAATGGCATAGCCAAAGCCTCGATTTGAAAGTGCAGTTTCAAGGACTCGCTCACCCAGCCATAATCAGGGGAACCCCTGGCGAAAGAATTCCAAGAACTCTGGCATTCATTGCGCCGATTTATAAGGATGATTCGGACTGCGCTCTTTAGTACAAGCTGGGTTGGATCAACGTCAGACTTTGAATCCGAAGCTTTATGATGGAGTTCAATCGAAAAAATACTTGATTTTTAAGATACGTGTACGCTGCCCTTGAAGATTATTGGAAGCCGTGGTCAACGTGGGGTAAGCTTTTTTTTTGGAAAGTTGTATCTCGTTTTATCACGTCCGGGAGATAGAGGTTTGTTTCATTGTAGCATATCAGCCATGGAGTCCTCCATTTATCAGACAGGATCACATTACCCGGGGCGCGTTTAAAGTTCCCTTGCTTTATCGAGGTCAAAATTATTAACCACTATTCTATGGTTTTTCATCATTCCGTCCTCGGCCAACAACCGGTGTTGATCAATTCTTCCCTCCCCCCTTGCTCTTTGAATCTCTCGGGGGTTTGCTAATGTCACCCCCAATGGGACCCCATCCTTCCAACCCTTGTTCTGCCAGCCGTGCAGCGTTCATTCTCAAGCTGTCCATATCATCTGGTATCACACAAATGCCTCTGCCTCGAATTCCTGATTTCCCACTTTCTCCACTGTCGCTTGTACTGTCACTGTCTCTTTTTCGTTTCTCAGACCAGAGCCATGAGATCCCAAACGTTCCGCCAGAGGAGACGAAGCCAACCCTTTTCTGTCGGCTCTTAGCTTCTCCAATGTCGTTTACGTGAACATCTATTATCCTCGTTCCTAACTTCCGTCGGGCCCTGAGGCAGCAAAAGATAACGAGGAGCTGCTCCCGTAGTTGTGCTACACGTTCAGGAGGGTTGTCACGCTTCAAGACTATGTAGAGGCTGGCAAGAAGAAGAGTCAAGATGGCGAGTGTGGTTGGCAAAGCGATTGCAACTGCGTTGACGTTATTAGTACTCGACTTTGGGAAGCCTTCTTGCTCCAGCTGGTTCTGTTGTGGTTGCGATGATATAAGGGGAGTTGGAGACGCAGCAGACGGGACCGCCCCTGGTGGTGACGACTCTGGGTTGTTCACAACAGGAGGTAAATTGACTGGATCCGGAAGCTTGGTTTGGGGCCGTAGGATGCGAATTCGTGGCCCAGGGAACCGGAGTATGCGAGGCCGCGGGGTCGGAGCATTCGGAGACTGTGAGTTGAGGGGGCGGGCGATATAAAGGGATGCTGACAGTGCCGCGTTCGGGCTTTCATCAAGCTCATCGTTGTTGAAAAGTGTCTCGAGCAGTGGCCATGAAAACTGCCCATCACTTATATTGACTAGTGGCGTACTCATCCCATTGATCGCTATACTTCCATTTCCAAGCATAAGTGGATGAAACTCGGCCTGTATCTGGATCTGAAGTGAGGTTGTAAGAGGAGTTAGGCTGAAAAACAAAGGATTCCACGTTACAGTGAGGGTATTAGTTTGTATCTTCAGCAAGTGTGCTTGTGGATGCAATACTTACTGTTGACCGTGTCTCCTATCCGAAACTGGGCTCCATCTAGCGGAGAACAGAAAGGACTGGTAGCTTGAATGTTGCACATCTCGGGCAGATCACCATAAGCTCAACAAAAAGCAAATTAGATATAGCTAGATAGGTGAGACTACCAGAGTCTGGGACGACTAAATGTAGGCATATTGGACAAAAAGACGACAAAAAACACAAAGGGGTCACAGCAAGGCGACTTGGAAGCAATAGCAAGGTGGAGGAGGTCTAACGCAGTCAATAGATATAGTGTGTTGAGTGACTGTTCTCCTCAGTTCTTTTAAATATGCCAGAAAAAGCGATAACGGTGCCCCTATGCTGCCCATGTTGCAGCCTTTCTCATACTTTCCAATGGTCTGCATATTCCACGCCCAAGCGCGTGGTTTGGCGGTTTCACCAGAGCAAGTTCACTTGATTAAGATCACTGTCACACTCACGAGTTGGCAGCCAGTTGCTCGATTCGGGTTGTAGCGAGTGCACATTGACGACGCTGAAACCGTCTGTGGCGATCCGGGGCCCGGAACACCCCCTGAGCGCAGGCTTGGCGAGCGACGCAACCAGTAACGTGCAGCAAGGGGTGAGGGGGCCTTGGGGATCGTCGCGTCTTTTGTGGTAAACAATCGATGACAGAACAGGGCAAGGGCGGCGGCTAGTGGGCCTTCGATGTAACCACACAACGTGGATTATTGCTAGGTCTCGGTAGCCCAGAGCCGAACGGCTAAAAGGCGTGGTGCTGGGTAGCAGGAAGGCGGCAGCTGCCTGCAACTAGGTTGCTACCATGGACTGATCAAGCCATGAATCACTTGATCGACCATAAGGGCTTTGTCGGTATTTCACTCTCCCAACTGGCATAACCGGGTAAACGACAAGCACGCAAGCATGACCTCCAGGCTGCGCAGACTCTAGCGAGCAGCCGCAGTTAACAATGTCATCGACTCATGGATGATGGATCACGCTGTGCAGGATGCCGCCAACAGGATCGTGCGATGTGTGAGTTCTGAGAAGCGCTGGAGCCCAGGACTGCGCTCCGGCCAGCTGGAACCGGCTGGATCCATTGGACCGTTTCCTCTCTGTCATGATGCAAAGATTGGGGCTGACTACCTACCTGAGGTATTGGACGGTGGACGGTGTTGATGCTGAATCGTTTACTGCCATAATTGGAAAATGAAAACAGGGTTATGTATGGGGGAGGACTCCAACACAAAACCCTGAGGTTTCGTTAGGTTTGGGCCCCTCTCCTGGTCGCCAACTGTCGAGAAAACTGAATGAGCAGCAGCAGCAGCAGCAGCAGCAGCAATAGCAGCAACAGCATTATGGTCGAAGTTATGAACAAAGCAGGTGCCTTCCATGCTAATCCAATGTCAGCCTTTCTTGTGGTAGGGAAGACTCGACGGACAATAGGCCCATGTCTAGTACTATAGGTACGGATAACGAATCCGTACACTGTGCAGATTGCCTACCTGACCTACCTGGATTCCTGTCATGTCCAGGCAGCAACCATCTAGTCAGACGGGCAGGCGGTGGCATATGCAGTGGTTCCCCTGAGGATCACCACGCTGGATTGAACACCTGTTTTTCGTCCTTTCTCAAAAACTGGTGAATGGCTCTCCATGTCCCGCAGACGGAAACTCAGAGGCCCAGCGTATGATTATTGAGTGTTCCTCGTCTAAAATTCTCAAGTGATAGCTCGATTTATCCTGACAATTCCCTAGCTCAGCACCCTAGAAACAACAGCCCAACACTGCTCTCCCCCTCATCACTACCACCGGTCCCAGTCCCGTGGTTCTTATCGAGTCTTCATTTCCTCCTTTGTCTTTCGTTTTGTTGTTTCCTGCGACGTCCCCTTTCACCTAAGGTACACCTAAAACCCGAAGAGCGCTTACGAGATTGAAACTGTGTGCAATCATGTCGTCAGTCATCCCAATCGAGCTGCTCCTCGCAGCAGACGCCGAGCAATTCATGGCTTTAGTGCTCGAGGTCATCCGTCGCAGATTCCACATCGCATCCAAGCATCGCCCGAAAACAGTGAACCAATTCAAACGGATAGGCGCAGGGAGCAGCGCAAGCGTCTAGGCAACGTCAACGGGCCGGTTTTCGCACGTCGTTTTGAAGCGCTATGACGGTGCTCATGGAAAGCCCGCGGAGCACGAATGGGAAATGCACAGCATTGTTGTCGAGGCTCTCCGAGAGCACAGCCAAAGAACCAGCAATCGCCTGTGCTTCTCCGTTCCAGATATCATCAATCGGCTGGAATCCCACAGCGAGTTTTAGGAACGACTGAAGTGCCGGTTTCCGCCGTGGTGTGAGCCTTGCGACGCACTGGCAATGGAGAAGATTCAAACCTTCCGAAAGCCGGACCGCCAGCGGATCGTACAAGCATTCGTCCCTTCTCATGGGGAGTCATCTACGCCAAAACCTATGGATGACCATATCCTAATCCGTCCGTACTTTGGACGGCGAAGCACGGAAATTCGACCGGCCTCTCGTCAGCGTCAAGTTTTCTCGGTCCGCAACCTTGTTGTCCACATCGACGAGATGAACAAGCTCACACTCGACGTCAGCGGGATCGTTAGGTCCCTAGCCGATGCCCTTGCATTTCTCTTGTGGGAAGCTCGAGTGGATGGGAATGGCGTCGAATTCGTCCTGGCTCCCCGGCGGTCCGTTGAGTATCATAACTCTAACTACCATTCCTCACGACCTCTCGCCGCTCCATACCAAAAAAACATGATTGAGGACTATACGCTGTGGATGTTCAACTTCAATATGTGCGAGAAGTTATCGATGGACAAAAAGGGCGTGAAGCATGCCGTTGCTTGCCTCTTGCGCAATGACCCATACTTTCCACGTCCGGGAAAGCAGCACGCAGAGGATCGACTCCTGTGGTGTATGTTCCGCGATCAATTCCTGGGTGAAAGCGAGCGCCTATTGTCAAGAGAAACCCAAGCATTGCAAGCCTTGCCCCATTACTTTGTCCACTTCTTAGTAGAGGAAGCTGAAGGAGAAGGTTCCCAGTTGACGCAATGATTGGTGACCAGTAAGTAGCCTATGTCTATTTTCGGCTGACTGCACGTTCAAATGGCCACGGCATGGGATTGCAAGCGTGGGGTCCATCTCATCGCCTCTTGGGGGGATGGGCAGGCTGCCACCAGGAGATCTTGAAATCGGGTAGTAGGGGAGGGTAAGAATTACGTCAACGTGGCAACCCTCAGCGGATTGGTTGCAGTTTCATGTATTCTCCTACAGCTTTTCGGTCGGATAGCGTAGTAAGCGAAAAGATTTACCGCTTCCAGAGATTAGCCATTGTCAGCGATGAGTATGCCTTAACTCTCTGTTGGTCTTGGTGCATGATGCATGTATCGAACGGGCAGCAGTGGAAGTGGCCAATAGCAATAAATGCTGACTGACTGCGGCGCAAACACTGCTCTGCGTTGCTTCACTAAAGCGCAGTTTCTACCACGTATGCTTGTTAAGTAGTTACTCCTACTAGCCGTATTACTTTCTCGGGATGATCGCCCAAACTCGATGCTCAATATCGGTATATTTTTTTTTTTTTACATCTTCTTTTCTCCTATCTTTAATCTTTATTTTGTCATTTGGGTCCTTGCCATTGCATTGTTACATCGATATTCTTCGGTTCGCAGTATCTCAGCTAGCTTGGAGTTGTAGATATTTGTACTTCCAGTGAAAAGACCAAGTATAGCGTTAACATGCTAAAGCTGTACCGTATCAAATGAGCATATGCTGACGGAAGCAAACAGAAGAGGGGGAATGCAGATATTGCAGATGTTAGCCCCCGAGTTTCCCAATCAGCGGTCCCAATTGCTCTGTTACATGGAAGTACCAGCTGAGTAGGTAGGATATTGACCACAAGTTCTGTAACTGCAGGTCCTGTGTGTGGGCTCTCTAGAGAGGGTTAAAATGCAGAATTCCCCGTCTCAGATTGAGGCCGCTCATCATCCTGTTCTCAACCTTCACACGGCCGTCTTAGTTATTCTTGGTAAGATTAGGTATATCCCATCGAGCAACAGTGCTTTCATAATGACAGCCTAGGGTCCTTTGACCTCAGAGCCAGCTTATCCTAGAGCGCTGTTGCTCGATGGGATATATCTGATCTCGTCACGCTTCTTTATACTCCTTCCGCCCACTGCCTTCATCTTAGTCTTTATTTTGAGGATGTTTCTTCTTCTCCAAGTTCAATCTGTAGGCCCTTTTATTTCTTCATTTATGCGAACTTTCCACTTGCTCTGAGGCTAACTGTATGGCACACTTAGTTTCTCTCATCCGGACGTTTCGACTAGTCAATGACTTTTCCGTTTCAGGATATCTCTCGAACTTTATGAGCTCTCGAGTCCACGGGCTTCCTGTTCAACCACAACATCAGGGATGCAGGTTAGTGCAATGGAAGCTGACCGGTCCGCCGGACAACTAGATGCCTCGTATCTGCCATCACATCTATATTGGCGCCTTGACGACAACTTAGCAAAATATTTCCGCTGGCAGGGTGAACAGGAGCCATGTCTGCGGTGATAGAGCAGAGAAGGCATGTTATCAAATAATCAAGATGCCAACGGAAATCACCGTATGCCTTTGCCTCAGAGAACCAGCTAGCTCTGGCGGGAACTGAGGAGACTAACACGGCAGATTTGGTACATAGGAGATTGTGAATGGACCTGGGCAAAAACAAGTCCTTGAAAGGTCTCGCGTATCGCCGACGTAGCAACCTGGGGGTGCGCGTTCACTCAACCACTCAACCCTCTTAAAAACGCTCCATTGCGACAAACCAAGACCCTTGGGTCTGAAAAAACGAATCCATCACCTCTAATCTCTAGGACATCCACCACTTAACATGAACTACCCGTCTGGATGCTCCAGCCCCAGGGTTCGACTGTGCTGGGATGCCCAAGGATGGGTAAGCCCTGGTGAGCAGCAGGCACTAGATAATCAGAACTTCCCTGCGCATGGGTCTATATTCGATCAGCTCGCATATGAGCCGGTCTGGTCAGACACAGAACCCCTGCTCCCTGAATTCCACATCCGGTCCTGCCTTCTTGAGGTTGATCTAGCATTCATGCAGTCATTAGACGATATCCCAAGTGGCATTGCTGTTGAAGATGGCTTGAACGAACCCACGATCGATGACTTTGGAAGTCATGGCTTTTCTCCAGGCAGCTCGGAGGACACGGTTTTGAGTCCGCCATCGCTTTCAAGTCCTAGATCGTCACAAACATCCAGAAGGGCGTCTCAACCCCGAACGAAGTTAATGAACTACTCAGGGCCTTCGGTACCTACCGGTGCCATCTCGCCTTGTGTGCCGAGTTTGTCGACCCAACAGCATATGTCCTCCATCTCCTCCAGCGATACTACGTCTTCACAGGGTAGGCCTGAGGCAGGGGTTTTTGCTTCAGTACAAATACAGGGAGGGTCACGTCGTCTCAATGGTGGCTTGCCGGCGTATGCTCTCACCCCATCTTTCCCGTGACGCGGATTTTCAATAGACGTATGTAGATAGCACTAACCAGCAATGAAATGCAACAGCCGGCAACGTAGGAAAAAGGAACGACCTGAGATATGTCCTGTCTGTGACCAAGGGTTCGACTACCAAGCCAACTTGAAAAAGCACTTGATCGCCAGACACCCCGAGGTGATTTCGCCAGAAGAGAGGAAGCGAGTGAGCTGTGAGCTTTGCCCAAGGACATATGCACGTCGTGATCATATGTTGAAGCATATGACAAAAGCCCATGGCCGGCAAAAGACGCGTCGAGGGACGAGGAGGTCTAGTTGTGAAACGAGATGATGCACGTCTAAGTGGATTTCAAGGTGTGTTTCATAACGCTCGCGTGCTAACATGTGCGTTTGTGTTGCGATATTTCCGTTTCCTTGCGTTGCTACTCTTTTGCAGAGATTTGGGATGCGTTAGTGGGACAGGAACAAGTCGAAAAGAAAGTATCATGGGGGGCTAGAAAGGAGTCAAATATGGCCATATATTATCACAGCAGGTCAATAAAACACGCTTGGAGTATGCTATTGAAGCTGTTGCCCTCTGCGGCCATCTTCTTGACTGGATTTCAGATTTCAAGTATTTTTTGTCAGTTAGAAAGTTATCTGTTTATGCTAAGTTGATTATTGAGTTGGAATTTGCTGTTGTTAATTCTGATTGACCGATGTCGAGAGTTTTCAACACTCCAAAACCTGCTGCGCCAGCAACCCTCTTTTCTCTTTCTGTTTCTGGGAAAAAAGGGGATATCTGGGGCTAAATACCTACTTCATCCAAAAGGTTTCTTCAAATAGAGAAAGGAACGTGATTTTGAGCAGGGGCTCCCCATTCTGTTGATAGATTGGCCAACGTTCCAGGTTTGTACAGCAGACGATGGATGGTAATGAGGGAGATCAGGTGGTCATAGGGAGATAAGGCAGATGAGTAAACCCCTGATCCCCCCAACCTCCCCGCATGCCGAGCTGTTTGGCGCCCCACAGGGCTGACAGTGCCTGGTCTGCCAAGCCTAAGTTTCCGCCTAGCGTGCTGTCATCCATTTTCCATGCAGCAACGCGTTTCCAGAGCCCATCATCGCGATCACTCAGTCTGGGGCCCGGAGCTCCTCTGTGCTCCGTGTTCGCACTTACCACTTCCTTTCAACCTGGGCGCACAGATTACGTACCTATAATCGCGTCTCCTCGCGGCAGCGGTAACAATTTCCACAATTACAGTCTGTCAGACGGGCCCAACATTCAACATCATCATGACTGGGAGCTGACGAGGCGACATACCTCCCCGTCAGTCACCTACGGTAACTCAACCTTGTCTACAAGAATTCCCGTCATAGCAATGGCGCTTCCACTCCCGCCAGGCCTGACCCCGGCCGAGGTCTCCTTCCTCGCCGAGATGGAGCTGGTCACTGTCATCCCACGCCAACGACTCGACAGCATTGAGCTGCTGAGCGTGAGTTCCTTACACAATACCCACACCCCTGGCCCTTCCCCTCTTCTTTCTCCAGTTTCCAGGCTGCTGCCAGCTGCTGACAGTGCTGACACACGCCTTTCTTGGCGCCTCAGGGCAAAACCCCTCCCCTGCGTCCCCCTCATCGCGCTGACCTTCCCCTCTGGCTGGCTCTTCTCCTCAAAAAGCAGCGCCGAGCCAACATCCTGCCGCCCCCGTGGCTGCACCCAGACTCCTTGCGCGAAATCATCCACCAGGAAACCACTGTTGACCCCCAGGCCTTCTCCGAGCCCCCTCCAGCCCGCCATCCCCGCGCCGATCCCGCTCGTCCCGGCCGCACACTGCCTATCCACCAGGACGATGACGGCTTCATACTGTCTCCGCCTTTCCGTCCCGGTTCGTGCACCGCCGACGCTCCGGTCGGGTTTCTGCCCTATCACTGGCTCGAGGTTGCCGAGATGCTGCTGGCCCATGCCGCCGATGACATCGGCGCTCCGGCCGGTGAAGTACGAGGTTTGCTGCGTGACCTAGTAGAGGTTCGCGCTGCGAAGTTGAGGAATAGCACATCCGTGCTAGAGGGCTTCGGCGGTGGCTTGATGAGTCTCAGGGGTGTTGGCGCTATGGAGTTAGCCGAAAGCCGGGGGTTCGTGCTGAGCGTCGTGGATGGCGTGAGGAAGATTGGTGCGAGCACCGAAGCGGCGAGGAGAGAGGCTGAGGAAGAGGAAGAGGGCGCTGACGCGAGTGATGAGGACATGGGACTGTGAGCCTCTGATAAGAGGGCGGCACAGGAAAGCGACGACAGCTCAAATACACCCACTGAGCATCTAAAACTTCACCCCGTACCGACACACACAAGGCTTGTATGGGACATCGGCAAGTTTAAAACTGACATATGCTCAATTTCTTATCTATCCAGATACCCGATTTCATTGGTAACGAAAGCGAGTTCAACTACCTATCTACAGCAATTAAGTTATCGAGAGATCGTTTTTTGCGCTCCCACGTCCCCTCGCCGATATCAAGCATTGTAATGCCTTGCGTGATTCATCCTCATTCACCCGGCTATCTCCTCAGCCCTGCCAGCAAGATGTCGATGGCGTCCCATTCTGCTCTATTGCCTCTCTCGCTCTCTATGCCTTCTTCACGTCCTGCCCCATCATTGGAATGTTTGGGGGTCTTGGAAGGACTCACAGTTCTGCTGCTGCTGCCACTACTGCTACTGCTGACGGTGATGACGACATCCACGTCTGCGAGGTCAATATCCATCATGGAATTGATCGAGCCACCGTCATCGAACGGAATTGGCGATCTTGGCCCGATGGAGTCAGGGTATTCTAGCTTACTAGCTGCTGACAGAGCGTGCTCCGTCAGCTGCAGGCTTTCGTTTGCTTTGCTTTCCCCATCGCTCCATTCAGAGCCTGAACAGAACAGGCAGCTGCCGAGGATACATTCGCAGTCAGAGCAACTGGAACATCCCAAAGACGATGTATCAGTAAGATTCTCCATGGCCTCTTGAGGAAAATCACAACTTGGCTTACCAGTGGTTTTACCTGCCTTCGTCCTGTGTGTTTCAAGGCCACCGTTATCAAACTGCTTGTATTTCTTAGGCGTCGGAGGGGCACTTAGCTCTGTCTCATCCGAAATCCGCTTTGTTGTGGTAACGGGCAAGTTTTTTCCTGGCGGTATTGTCTTCGGACTTATGAGGTCCAAGGCCTGCCTGCATGGCCGGCAGGTACATGAAGTGCTGTAATAACAGCTCTCGAGGTCCTTGTGACTGTCTAGTTGCGAAACGGGTTGAGGTGACAATGTGAAGTTCTCCGCAAAAATCGATCCCAATCCTTCAAGCTTACATATGGATGCTTTTGGTACGTTAGCGCTGCACTTTTGGCTGATAAAAAACAAGAGTAGGTGGGTATGACCTGCTAGTGGCTCTCCTCACCTGTAGGAATGTGCTCTCGGGACCATCGCAGACTCTCAGAGCCAGATGCCGCCGAGGGACTGCGAGACGCTGATTTAGAGTCAGTAGCAGCAGAAGTGTCGCCGCTTGTATCCTGAGAGCCTGCAGTAGAGGGACTGCGATACTCTGATTCATAGTCAGTAGTAAAAGAAGTATCATCATCGCTTGAACACGTAGAATCAGAGTCGATGTCGTTCGGCTCTTGCCGGTGCTTTAGCCCCGGTTGGACAACGACGATGGGCAAGCACCGATGCCGTCGTCCATTCTTGTCTGTGTAGACATGCGAAGATGCATTCATATCGATAGCGATGAGTGGTTTGGCATCCGGCCCGGTTGCCCGTAAACGAGTCTGCCGCGGCACGTAGCCCGGGATGTGGAATCGACGGCGCTTACGGGTGTTCTTGGAAGTGCGCTTGCGACGGCCTGCCATTTTGTTTGTAGCGTTTTGATGCTAGCTTTATGGGACCAGAGTTGCTGTGATAGTGAGTTTAGTTGGTATTGTTCCGAAGTGAGCTGATATTTTGGCTTGTTAGATCAGGTGAAACTGTGATGTTGTCCGCTGCAGATGCTTCGATGCTGCTTTGGCCTCAATCTGCTGGCAGGTTGCCTTCATTATATGTGCCTTGTCTAATGATTGGTCTGTTTCTTTGGTGTGATCTATGAATGCTATTGTACGGATCGAGCGTTCTGTATCAACAAAGGTGTGTCTACTATCAGTCACGAGAATACTGCCTTTCATTCGTCCTTGCCATTGTGAAAACCTCCAGGGCCAAATCAATCCTAAAAGTCCCTTCACTAAATTATTGTTAAATGAAGGATTCGGTGCTTCTTGAAGGGGTAGCTGAAGAAGAGAATAACTTAATGTGATTTGAGTGTCCCTTTGAAATGAATAATTGCGGATTTCTCTGCTATCACCCAGCGTCCTCTACATCGAAACTGGTTTTTGTTACTTAGTAGCATTGGCTTGAATTTTGAAACCTGTAAACAATGAGAGCTTCTAGGCCCAGCCTATCACTGAGTTGTTGTTTGATCTTCCAGCCGTAGCCAACGGGCCATACATCGAGCGGACTTTCATAAGGATGTAGCTCAGCAAACAAAATGCGATCCTACCCATCCCCCAACTTCGCAGATATCAGTTCATCCCTGGTAGTAATTATTCGTGATGCTTACAGGCACATTGACAGTGAGCAAGAGCACATACAATATGTTTGCTCTTATCCAACTCACCACCATATCCAGCTTTCCAAGACAAACTCTTTGTTCTACATCAACTGAACACGTGACCGGGCCAGATGTATGGAGCACCACACAGTTCTCAGGACAAAGAAATGTAAAAAAAACTTGATCTGCGTTTAGCACAGATGAAAGGGACATAGAACAACCTGCTATGTGCCATCTATATTCAGCTCTGATAAAGTGAAATACCCCAAGTTCGGGCCGTGAGTAGGGCCACCACTCAACATTGGGAATTCGGAATCCAAATCCCACATGAACATCTCTAACCCATCAGGGTAAGTTGTGCTCTAGTGGCTATTTCGAACTCTCTCATCTTTCAGAACCCTTGGAGGACTAAAGGCCTTCCCCTCTCTATCAGCATCAGTAACCATAAAGGAGATGGCATTGGCATCGAATGAAACACATGGTAGGCCCTTTCATGTCAGGGTTCCAGATGATCATGACTCAGACGCAGCATCATCGGCAAGTGACGGCGAGGGCCAAGCGTCTTAGCCAGAGGGACAACCCATCAACCCCAACCCCAATCATGGCAACATGACGGCCAAGCCTTCGTTCTTACTTTCTTTGCACATCGGCCTGATCGTTCTGTTGAAAATGGTTTTCAACGCCTACAAGGTTAGCATTTGCACCGAGAACACTCCGATCCAGCTGCTGCCTCTCTTCTCCCAACACTTCCACTTTGTTACAGGGCTCAGCTCCTTGGCCATAGCCCTGCTCCTCCATCCCTTCAGCATCGTCCCAATCATCATCTTCTGGCTGCGTTCCCCCTTCTGGAGGCTTACCCACAGCGACTGGCCGCCAACCCCATCCATTCTGCTACCACCCTGCCACGACACCATCCTGTCCCCCTGGTGCGCGACCGCCCACGCGTTGTGGCCGCGTTACAGTGACTGCTGTGTCAACGGGGTGGGAGTCTCGCTAGCGAAGACATGGATCATGTCATACATCTTGCTGCTTGCCCTGCTCTGGCTCGGGACTGACTTCAGTGATCCGCAAGAAGTTCCGTGGTTCGTGATTGCTGCGAGAGTATCTTGGGAGGTGCTCAAGGGATTCCTCCAGTTGTATTGGTACGCCTGGGCCTGCTATGCAACGGGGCGTTGGGCAGTGACAATTGCTTAGGCACTACAAGAGTTTATGTATGGGTTGGTACAGCTTTTGTTCGCCGCTGCAGACGTGCTTGCAAAGGAGCTTTTGAAAGAGCTATGGACGCTCATGTAGGAGAGGTGGTTAATAGGGTTAGCGATAATGGTCGCGTGGGTGTGGTGTTGGCTCGTCCTCGAGAAGAAGAATATTGCTATTAATGGCTTTTTGGTAGTGATCAAGGTAGTGCTTCTACGCATCATCAGTGTGATTTATTACATAGGAGATGCAGTGAGAGACGAGGCTAGAAGATGGGCCGAATAAAAAAAACGGCGGGGGCTAAAATCAGGCAGGTATGCATGCAAGCACCATCATGTAATCTGTAGGATTGTGAAAGCTCGGTTGATTTCAGATCGCTTGGTCTATTATAGATTAGCTGTGTGGCCTGTGGCAAAGAAAAATGAAGAATGCCTGAAACAGTTGCATTCCAAACCCGTAGAAATGCTGCATCTAGTCAGTCGATGACGGGCTGTCGTGTGACGTGGGGTATCTGCTGCGCCTGAGCTGAGTTGCACTTTGTCCAACCCAAGCCTTCAGGCATGTCCGGCATGGACAATCCCCTCAGCGCCCGTCTCGATGACTTTGTAAGCATCAGCATTGCCAGCCCCTGCGGCAGCTCTTTCGTATGCCTCATCACTCCTATCACACAGCACTTCAAGATCGTGATCGCTCAAGATCTCCTTATCCCCTGAGAACTTGTAGACTTGCCCATCCTTGAGCAGCAACGTTCGCAGTGTCTCTCGGTCCAGTTCTTCTTTTAGGTCAATCTTCTGGCCCATGGTCCGGAATCCGCCCTTCTTGATGACAAGCTTCTCCAATCTGCGTTTGGCATCGGCACTCATCAGAAGCTCCTCCTCGACGGTTCCCTTTGTCGCGAACCGGTAGACAATGACAGGGCGAGTCTGCCCAATCCGATGGGCGCGATCTTGAGCCTGCAAATCTTGCTGTGGATTCCAATCGCTGTCGAAGAGAATGACAGTATCGGCGCTGGCCAAGTTGATTCCTTGTCCACCGGCCCGGGTAGACAATAAAAAGATCTTGAGATCCGGATTGGAGTTGAACTCACGAATCTGGGCACGCCGTTCTTCTTGTGACACACCACCGTCGATACGACACACTGGCCACTTCCGAAGCTCGGTGCAGTAGTCTTGAAGAATGTCGAGCTGGGTCTTGAACTGGGAGAAGATGAGCACTTTGTGCCCGCGTTTGAAGAGTTCAGGCAGAAGGCGATCAAGAAGGAGCATCTTTCCAGATGCAGTCACGATGCTTTCATCAACCGGGAGCCCATTGTCAACAGACCATGGGTTGTAAAAGTTGTGAGGACTGTTGCAAACCAAACGAAGCTGGAGCAAAGGATTTCCAAGCTTTTTGCTCGCAATCTCACGCTCTGGGGATCCATCAGCTTTATGTAAGAAGCCAGAGAGGCCGGAGATAAATGAAACTTACTGGCAAGCTCAAGCGTTTGCATCCGCTCAATTTCCTCTTCATCCTCTGCGGTCTGCTCTTCCTCAGTCTCTTCTCCATGAGTCAGCTCCTTAGCGAGCTTTTCCTCAAACTCGTCATCATCGAGCAACTCCTCATCGGAATCAGCTTCTTTGTATGAATGTCTTCCTCTCCTTGGACGACCGCGAGCACTTGTTGGGGTGGCTTCTTTGCTAGCCTTGGCAGTCTTTCGGGCTGGTTCCTCAGATGTTGGTGGGATCTTTCTCTTGATGGTGTTCTTGTTTGATTGTGATGGCAAAGAATCCGCTTTCCTTGTGGAAGCAGACGCGGCGTCTTTGGCCGTTTGGCTCTGGCGGCGAGCCTTGCCCATCAAGAGAGCAAATGCATTCTTGGCCGGTGGTATTTCTTCGGCTTTCTTAGCAGAGCTGCGGGCGTCGTGGGCTGGATCCGATGTTGGTTCACTATTATTGTCCGACTCTTGCTTTACACTCCCAGCCCTTGACTGGCGGGTGCTGCGTTTAGGTGAGCTCGCCTTGCTGTTGGCGGCGGCGCTGGTCAGCCGCTCAATTACCTTGTTTTCCAGGTATGCCCTTGTGTCGATGTTTTTATCGTTGATGACATTATAGAGATCCGTCTGCTCCTTTGTCATTGGGGCATACAAGACGTACTCTCGCTTCTTTGGGAGGTACTTGGCGACATCAGCCTTGACCCTTCGGAGAAGCAGAGGTTGCAACACGATGTGCATTTTCTTGACGAGCTCCTGCTTGGTCTTGTCGGCAATAAACTCCTCGGTGCCCTCTTCATCCTCTAAGTCGCTGAAGTCAAACCAGCTCTCAAAGGCCTCCCAGTCGCGGAAGATCTTGGGAAGAAGGAAGTTCAGGAGCGACCAGAGTTCCTTGAGGTTATTCTGTAAAGGCGTCCCCGTGATCAAAAGGCGGGTAGCTGAGCTAAAAGACTTCAATTCCCTGAAGAGCTTTGAGTCAAAGTTCTTCATGCGGTGGCCCTCGTCGATAATGATAAACTCCCAGTTAATCTTGGACAACGAGGCACGATCCTTGAGGACCATCTCATAGCTCGTACAGACAACCGGGAACTGTTCGGTTGGCCGGCCGTTCTTGAGGTTGCGCATAATTTTGGTCTTGAAAATCTCTGTGCGCTGCTGCGGTGTGCCATGGTACATAACCACTGGGATGGATGGCACCCAGTGATGGAACTCATCCAGCCAGTTGGACAGTGTGCTCAGAGGGGCGACGATGAGGTGAGGTCCCAGATAGTTCTCTTGTTCACGAAGCAAGGCAATCAACGAAATTGCTTGAACCGTTTTACCTGATGGAAAAGGGCGTTAGCCATCCGGATTAGAAATGCTGGGAGGGGATGGGAGCCTGGATCACATACCCAGTCCCATCTCGTCGGCCAGGATGCCGCTCATGCCCTGGATGCAGATCTCGTACATCCACGTCAGGCCCTCGAGCTGGTAGTCGCGCATGGTGCCGCCGACCATGCACTTGGGCTGCTTGGCCATAACCAGGTCGTGCTCTCCAAGCGTCTTGCCATCGAGACTCGTTCCCACACGGCCCAGCACCTTGGTCTTATTCGTGAGAATGCTGCTGAACGCGGCGCTCTGGGCCAACAAACGGTCCAGATCCTTAGCTTTGGCTTCTCTCTCCTCCTTCGTCAAGATGCGTTTCCTCCACACTTTGCGCTTACGCTTTTCCTCGGCCTTGAGGTTTGCAATGCGCGCCTTCTCCTCTTCTTCTGCAAGGATCTGTTCCTCCCGCAGCTTGGTATAAGTCATCTTAGGCTTGTCCATGTCCATGGTCTTCTTGTCCGGACTCGTTGGCGGCGGGGACGAGGGTGCACTTGTGGGGAGTCTTGAGAGCGAGCTCGTGGAAGCTGTAGTATCATCTTCGGAATACTCGAGATGTGGCATTATCACGGAAAAGGAAGCTGAAGAGGAGATGAGTGCGGGGGCAATCACTGGATGGGGAGAAACGAAATTGTCAAGGACAGAACTTCAGAAGGGTTGAAGATGCAGTTACGTCAACGGTCAGCGATCCAATTCGGCTTGGATGAACTGGGGCCGTCCAGAGTCAAAGTGAGAATCAGAACAATGCAATAAACGACTGATTAATCCTTGAATTGTGCTTCCCATTCCAGAGCACTGCACACCGGGGATGGGGGAATGGATGGAGGAATGCAAACTCAAGAAATGGGCCAGCTGATTAAGGAAAACCCAACAAGAAACGCGCATGCAACGCGACGGGAGCCTGCCACGAAATCACGAGCAGCGCGCGTCAAGACCCGAATTAGAGACCCCACGGGGACCCACGCGCAGTCACGGGCCTGGGGAGCGGGGGCGGCATATCAAGGACTTTTGAAAGTGCCCAGGCCACCCCCACCGCCCGCAGGAGAAGTCAACAGAGGTCTCGAGGGTTACTGGTCTGTGCGCCTATGGCATGGCATGCCAAGAGATGGACCATGGGGACGTTGTGCCCCTCTCAGGAGCCTTTTGAGTCAAGACAGTGAGTGCCCCGCATTTGCCATTCGCCGCGTTGACTCGTCCCAAGAAACATTTTGCTGTTCGTCCGTTTCAAAACTTTGACCCTGGCATCGTCCGTTCACGACTCTTTGGCCCCTCCCAGGTACCGACTTCTCAGCCTCGCCACGCTATCCGGTTTTAAGAGCCAGAGCAAATCTATTTGTCTGCGTCTGCCGTGTCGTCGGTCATTCCTTCGTCAATCCGCCAAACTGCCGTTCTTTCGAGCCGTCGCGCGCCCAGCAGCCGCCCTGCGAAGCGCTTATTTTGTGCGACACGTTAACTTCAACTTCTTGTTTCGGCCCTTTGCTTCCATCAATCTTTCCAACCCACGCATCATGGCCGCTCTCGGCGCCCAGAAGTACACTCCCGCTGAGGAATCTGAAATCCAGGCCTGGCTCGCCAGGGCCCAGGAGCTCAAGGCCGGTGCTTCCGATGCTGCTCTCGATGCCCTCAATGCCGAGCTTGCCACTCGCACCACCGCCCTTGGCACCAAGCCCAGCAAGGCAGATATCGCTCTTTATGAGTCTCTCGCTCCCATTGTGAAGTCGTGGACCCCAGAGCAGCGCACTGGCGAGAACGGGCGCCCCAACATTGTGCGTCTGGTCGATTTTGTCCAGAACAGCCCCATCTTCGGCCTCGATGTTGCCGACGCCGACAAGGTCCAAGTCGATCCCGAGGAGATCCTTTACGTCAAGCCGCCAGTCGATCCCAAGGCTGAGAAGGAGCGCTTGAAGAAGGAGAAGGCTGCCGCCGCCGCCGCTGCTGCCGCTTCCGCCGCCACCGGCAACCAGGCTCTTCCTGATAGGACAAAGGAGAAGAATGCCAGTGCTGCGGTTGAGCCCAAGGACAAGGTCGCTGACACTACCCCTGCTGCTGCCGAGGGCGGTAACGGGAAGCCCAAGAAGGAGAAGAAGGAGAAGAAGGAGCGTGCTCCCAAGCAGGCTCCTCCCCCTGCGCCCACTGTGCTGTCCCCTGGTCTCATTGACTTGCGTGTCGGCCACATCCTCAAGGCCATCAAGCATCCTGAGGCCGACTCTCTCTACGTCTCTACGATCAACGTCGGCGACAAGCCAGGCACTGACGACACCGTCGAGTACGAGGGCCAGATCTGCCGGACTGTGTGCTCCGGCCTGAACGGCCTTGTCCCGCTCGAGGAGATGCAGGGCCGTAAGGTTGTGGTGGTCTGCAATCTGAAACCTGTCAAGATGCGCGGCATCAAGTCGTGTGCCATGGTCCTAGCTGCCTCCCCACGGCCTAAGGAGGGCGAAGATGACCACAAGGGCCCCGTTGAGCTGGTCAACCCTCCTGCTGATGCTAAGGCCGGCGAGCGTGTTTTCTTCGAGGGCTTCCGGGCTGAGCCCGAGAAGGTGCTTAACCCCAAGAAGAAGATTTGGGAGACCTTCCAGCCCGGCTTCACCACCACCGACTCGCTTGAGGTGGCTTTTGATCCCAGCGTCGTCGAGGCCCTGGAGGGCAAGACGGGTCTGGCGAAGTTGGTCACCGAGAGCGGTGGTGTGTGCACGGTTGCTAGCCTAAAGGGTGCTCAGGTACGGTAAAAGCCAGGCATAAGGGGAAACCAAAATTCAAATTTAATGTTCCTTTTGACGTTGCAAGAAGGACGGTCTCATATAGCGTATGGAAGATTCCCAATATAAACCACTGTTTGTGAACGAGCAAAATATGTCCAACGAAACCTAATGCAAAAGATGGCCGCCCATTTCCCGACCAGCTTCCATCCCCCCGTTCCATCTTCTCACCCCAATGCCGCACCTCGGTCTCACCCTACAAACTCACGCAACATCGAGGATAGGATCGATGACCGCTGTGTGAAGGGGCGGCCTGATTGTAGTGAGCGTTGGCCGGATAACAGTGAGAGATGTTGGCGGAGGGTTCACGGTCAGCGTAGGCTTGCATCCAGTGGTAACGGTAATGGTCTCTGTCGGAATCACGCAGCCGGTGATGCAGGTCTGGCACGCCCGAGGAGTGACAGTCTTGGTTGGCGTCACGGGGCAGCAGTCCGTACTAGAAGGATGCACAGTTAGCCTCCAACCATTTTTACACTCTTCCTCTGGAGTAGGCAACGTACCTGCAAGGCACGGAGATGGTCGTGATCTTGATGACCGCGGGGCACACGATCGGCTTCGTCGGCAGCGGGCACGATTTGAGCGTCGTGCACGGTGCCGTCGTCGTGTGCGTGTAGCAGGACGGCGTCACCAGCGCGCCATCAACGAATTTCGTACACGTGGGCGGGATCAGGGTCGGGATCGGAGCCAGCGTGGGACCGATAATACCGCCGGTCAGGGTCAGGACCGGCAGGTCGATCTGGGCATTGGGATCAGCGGCCGGAGCGGCTGAGCTGTGAGCCTAGTCTTAGCGGATTTTCTCTTTTGGGAGCAAGGGATGAGATAAGGCTGCCTTAAAATGACATACCTAAGCCCAGTGAGCAGGCAAGAGATGAAGAGGGATTTGGCGTCGAATTTCATGGTAGAGGCAGTCCCTTTTTGATTTGGATCTTCTAAGTCCTCTGGAGTGTGCTTCACTTGACTTTACTCGACCACGCCCAAAGAAAGTTCCAGCATGTGTCTTCCCAACTTTCGCGATGACCGGCCCTTTAAATCCTGCTGCGATCCTCTCTCTTCCCAGCCCAGTAAAGCAAATTCAGGGAAATCGTGCGTAGCATTCGTGGTTGCCACCACCCCAGTTTTGCTTCACAGCTTGTTGGGAAGCATTTTTGAGTTATGTGGTTGCAGTCTCGGACGCATCGAGCCAATAATGCCCACGAAGGAAGGACAAGGCAAATTCTGAGTCTAAAGGATCGGCGTAGCAGATGGAAGACTATCCTCCGAACACCCGCCAAAACATGCATCGTTCCTAGGTAGATGTCCTTCCACGCACTAGCCAACAACACAGCAAAAATTAAGTGTCCTGGCTGCAGCTCTTGGCCCATATGTTGGCCGCGGCTGGTAACGCAACCAGCACACTATTGAGCGAACTGACCTGGTAGCTTCCGAAAAGCAATAAATAGCATCAGTTACTTTAGCGGCAATCTGGAGGCAGGCTTGACCGCCTCCACGGACCGGGAAATGCGGCCTGCTAACCCTAACGAGATGGTCCGTTTGATAACTTCCGATCTCCTAATCCGGGTATGCGTGTTGGTTAGCCTACGCCTGAGCGGTTACATGAGGCTATACCTCTACATCGGGAAGTGCTGTTGCAATTGGCAATATAATCTGCTAAGAAAACGGCAGAATTAGCCTTGCCAAGCCTTTTTCCTTGATCATACATGCTACGTGCTGTGCATCTTTTGACCATCTCCCCTTGTGCAGTCTATGTAACCTGGCTGGGTGGGCGGAGAGCATAAGCGGATTCGGAGATCCGCATTTAGGGAAGAAGATAAAGAGTGGACAGCATGCCATGAAGTACTCTCCATTGCTCATGTTGTCAGACCAAGGGGACTAAGTAAATGAACTTAGTCAGAACACACAAGTTGGTTCAATGATGTGGGGATCAAGATTTGTGAAAATCATTATGTACCTTAATTTTGCAAAACATCATGCTTGCTTCCTGACTCAGAGAATATCTGCCATCTATAACACATGCTGTGCCTGACCAGTGATTTCTTGAGTCACCGGTCTAGTATACAAAAGATATAAATAAAGGTGATAGATACATGTACACTTTCTCTCTCATCAAGTAAAGATGCGTGACTCCCATCGCCATACTCGTTTAATGTACAGGATATGGAGATGAATTCCTCTGCCCACCTACCACCCGTCTACTGTTCATGAAACGCCGTACCGCTATATGCCATCCATAACAACAAACGCCAAACACCACTTCCCAAAGTATGGACTTTTGTTAACCCCTAATGTACATAGTACAACACACCCAGCCTCTATCGAACATAACCCCGGGTTGCCCTCTCGTGATGAAGACTGAGTGAAAATAGCCTTCGTTTAAGAGAAGAAGTACTTGCTCTCCTTCAGCTGGCGGACATCAAAGTTGCCCTTCTTCGGGATATCGGGGAAGGTAAGCGGTAGCCAGACTGGAATAGTGTTGAGGGCTCCTGACTTCTTGGAGTTTCCGCGTTTAATCTTCTTGTTTTTGTCCAGCTCTTGTTCGAAATAATTGACATTTTTGATGTCATCAACGCGGCTGAAGTCCCGAACATTCATTCCGGCATCAGCTTCCTCCGATGCCGTGTCCATGGTGAGAGAGTCCTCTTCTTCAGACATGCCATCTTCGCCGGCATTGGAGCTGGCCTCTTCGTCTGCTTCGGCCTGCTGAAGCTCTTCGGGATCGTATTGGCTAACCAGTGCATCGGGCGTGGCGTACTTCTCGAAGAGACTGGCCGGCGTCACCATCTCCTGGCCCTTCTTGACCTCATCAGGATCAGAAGAGGCGAGCAGCTCTTGGCGACGTTTTTCTTGCAACAGTTCCTCCAGGGAAGTCATCTTGTGGATCCGACGGTGCTTGATGATCATCGCGCCGACAGGAGATGAGGACAGAATCTTTGCGCGGTAAAGAGCGCCTTTGTAGCGGGCTTCGAACTCGCACTTCAACCGACCGATGACATCCTCACTGTGGATCCGGATGAAAGACTCACGGATGACCTTGCTCATCTTGTCAACATCGGCAGCATGAGTCCAGAAGGAGTCGTGCACCGCAGCAAAGGTGAGGCCAAGCTCGTGGCACTCGAGCGCGGACAGCATCATGTGGCTGGCGTCGAGAGAGTGGATGAAATTTGGCGGGAACGCCTGGAGCTGCTTCCGGCGATTGACGGGATCGTCGCGGTCGGACACCTGCAGGGCCAAATCTTGGAGACAGGTCGGGACCACGCGAGTACCACTCTTCCTGTATGGCTGGACCACAGGCATGCGCAGTGGCGTTGTCCAGACGATTGTATTGCGGAACGTGTTGTTCAGTTCGGCATCAGTGAACTTCTTCTTCGACTCGCCAGTCGCTTCGGCCTCAATGCGATTAAGCTGCTCGGGAGTAATGGCACGGCAGACACGATCACCGATCTCGCCCAACCAGCTCTGGATAGCGTAAGCTCCCGAAAACATCGTACCTAAAGCGGCGAAAATCTTGGTCGCCATGTATGACGAGAGAATGGACGTGGAGCAGCCCGTCTGAGACTCTAGATTGGGGTAGAGTGCATCCAGCTGCTTCTGGACTTGTCTCTTGGCGCCGACGAAGGTAACACCATAGACGTTGGTCATGACAGTCTGCTTCACCACCTTGCGAGTGATCTTGCCGTCTAAGGCCTTGGCAAATTCGTTGCCGGCTGCAGCATCCTTGGTGACCATTTCTTGCACAAGCTGGGCGACTGCGGAGTAGACGTCGGCCGGCTTCTCGCCGGGGATCAGATTGACCTGTTGCGCACCCCAAGTGTCACCACCGAGAGCGGCATAGTGCTGAAGACCGTTGCAGGTGCCGTCTTGATGAACGGGCAGGTGAGAAACGAACTGAGTTGGATCAGGCGATTGAAGCGCCGCAGCCAGCTCGAAGCAAGTGGCCAGGCATTGCCATGGATCCTCACCCTGGAGCCACCAACGCTTCCCGCCGAGGGGGTTGCTTGCCGAGTCCATAATGTTCGCCAAGTTGTCGTCGGCAAACTTTTCGCGGTCGTCGAGACTGGCCTTATCGTAACCGTAGACATTGGCCAGGTGAATCTTGAGCCAACGTAACCCGTTCTCGCCGAGGGGCTTTCCTTTGGCAAAAAGGAGCATACCACGCATGTGGTCAGCACCCATGTGGTTCAAGTAAGGAGGCAGCGGGTACGCGCGTCCACGGAAGTCCAAGTTGTGAGGAAAGTAGAAGGTTTGGTCAATGAAAGCTCGAGCGATCTCCAGTTGGAAGTTCATGAAGCAGCGAACCGAATGCATGCCGGACTTCTCGTTCTGAATTGCCTTAACCTGCCTCATCCAGATACGCTTCTTCATCGGGTCGTCACTCGAATCCGGCTCAGGAGGGATGGGGATGTTGGGGTGAAGGGCAGGAATGTTGGCAAACGCGATGCCCTCGTTCCAGACAGTCAACATGACGTCGAAAACCTTGCGGTTGATTCGCCAGGCCGTCTTGCCTAGGACATCGAGACCGCGCATCATCTGCTCCATATCACCGCGCTCAATGGCCGCTTCAGCATAGATTTTCTGCTCTATCTCGTGGTTCTTGAGACGAATCAAGGGGCTCTGGCACTCCAGGAAGCCACCCTTGTCGAACTTTGTCCACGGTTCCGGTTCAACCAGCATAGGCAGATGGCGAGCAAGCAGCTCGGCGCGGGGCTCTCTCTTCAAAATCTCAACTAGCTCCGGATTTGCCTGGATAATGCCGACTTTCTTGCCCTTCCTGAGCTGCATGGCGTGGGAGAAGGCTGGCTGCAGCTGGTGCACCTTCTCCTTGGTGACCGGGTGATCTCTTACCACCATAATCTTGGCGGTCTCCATCATCGCCGTGAGCAACAGTGCGCCGACCTTGGCCCTGATGGCAGTTGGCCATCGGGTATTCTCGGTGATTGCAGGCGCCATCTCTCCAGTGGTCGCTGGCGGCAGCGTCGCGACGCCTAGCTGTTTCTTATCCGTTGTTTTAAGGCTGCCATTACCTTTGACCCGAATTAGCCTGCGGGCCTTCCGCTTCTGCAGCTCGGCCTGGTGTTTGGGCAGCTTCTTCGTTTTCTCGGCAATCTGGAATCTGATATCCTCTTCGGCTACTTTGGCTACCTGCTGAACAGCAAGAGAGGCAGCAACTCCTTTATCGGCACCGTGGAGGGAGAGAAGCGAAAGGATGGAAATGATTGTCGCTGCAGCAAGGCGGGTGGCGGACCCCTGAAGAAGCAGAGGGCCGTAAAGACAGCGATCTAAGTCTTCAGCCGACTTCTTGGGAACAGTCTCGGACGCCTCAACTTTGGCTTGTTCCTCGGCAATGCGGCGCTCAAGTGCCTGGTGCCACTGGTACAGCTTTGAGCTTAATGATGGGGCCGAGATCTGCGGGTTGAGGCCCATAGATGCGAGCGACTCATTGTCCTCCCTCCATTTTTGCAAAGCGGCTTCCAAGACGTCGCGTTCGAGCCTAGACTGGAATTCGCGACGCTGTTCGAGGGGGAGCGCAGCAACATCAGCGCCTGGAGGAAGCTCGTAGAAGAGAGCTAATGTGGACTTCAGCGCTTCCAGGCCGGTGCCCTTCTGTGGTGTGGCAAGGACTTCAGGCAGGGACTTGGGTGCGCTCTGTGACTCCCGATCAGCGGCAAACTTCTCGGCGATGGTGGTAGTGGCGGCATCCTCGGTTTCTGCAGGAGCCAGAACCTCCTGAGAGAGCGAGAGACTTGGGCAGTTCTCGGCAATGGCGGCAAGATCATCATCGGTGAGAACATCTCCCAAGTCGAGGGCTTCTGTGGCGCTATCTTGCGGCAGCACACTCATGTAACGTTCAAGATAAGTCTTCAATTTCGCACCAGAGCTGGTGAGGAGGGATATCTTGAGCATATATGCGACGGTAAGTGGGGTATATGGCAAACGTTGGTCGCAGATTTCGGTTTCGAACCAACTATGGACCTTCTCAGCCAGGTGGCCGTTGTTCTTCGCGTCGGCTTCGATCTGGGCAAGACGGCCCTCAAGGTAGCGGTTGTGAAGCTCCATGAACTTGTGCGGCGGCAGGGCCTGCATGTTTCCAAGGCGCTTGAGCACCAGAGACGCACGGTCCAGCCGTCCGACGTGCACACAAGCCTCGAAGATGGCGAGCATTTCGTCGAGATCGCCGGGGATACCAGATGGGTTGATGCGCTGTCTGGGCGGATAGGCCGGGCGGTCGGCGGGCACCAAGGGCGTAGTGTTCCATGGTCTCAGCTCGTAAATGGGGGGCTGCCTGAAAGTCATGCCGCCAGGCAGGCCCTCGAACGGGATGTCATCGAAACGTCGCTCCTCGAGCGCCGTAGCAAGGTTCCGTTCAAAACCGGAAAGAGCACGAAAACTTTTCCTCTTCCCTGGCCGAGCCTCTGGGGCCAATGTGACGAGCGGCCTGGTCTCGCCCAGCGGGCGCTCCAGCTTGGAGAGAGTGCATGGCAAAGATGGAAGAGACCCGCTTGAGGGGAGGAGCTGGCGTGCTCGGAGGGCCTGTCTCGCTGCCCCAGATCGCACGAGCATCTTGGAAGACGAGACAGAGATGTAAGCGCAAAGAGGCGCAGTTGGCTGTGGGAGGAGGCGAGGATGACAGGATATAGATTGAGATTAGGAACGATTGTGGGCTTCAACAGATGGAGCAGGCGACCTGTTGAAGACCGTGGGGGACACTGATCAGTTCATTTAAGTTGAGAAGCGATCAACAAGACAAGACGCTGGAAAGATGGATGCACCAGATCTAATACGGAAAAAGGAGCCCCGAGCTGGGACAAAGAAAAGAAGAGGGAGGAGAAGGAGGAGGAGGAGGAGGAGGAGGAGGAGAAACAGGAGGAAGACGATGCTGCCGGCAACTCGAGGACTTGGACGCAGCAGGGCAGCAGGATCATCGACCTGCGACGCAGCAGGGACAGAGGAGAACGCCGCGGGAGGTAGCAGAAGTTTATTGACCCGGGCCTTGGGTGGGAGAGTGGAGGAAGCAGAGAGAGCGACAATAGACGATAGGATGGACAACTGAGGACAACACACGACGGCGGTGGTGCTCGAAAAATTGGCCTGCTACGACCCATCCAGGCCTTCCGGCGGGAGGGTGGAGCTAGAG
>Ga0065720_1018838_pt1 | contig 114528 bp, 95 predicted proteins | sample Thericmetagenome_FD_59107 | JGI IMG/M metagenome (GOLD analysis project Ga0065720, IMG submission 59107) | Thermophilic microbial communities from the Joint Bioenergy Institute, California, USA of rice/straw/compost enrichment - eDNA_2 v2... | ecosystem: Engineered > Solid waste > Grass >...
GGGGGGGGGGGGGGGGGAAATGGCAATGCCGCCCTTCCACTCCACAGAGGCGATTGCATATCTAAGGACCGAGGCTTAGCGAAAGGCATTCTACCCCCGCCCGTTACGAAAAGAGAACAAGTCAGGTTGTCAAGACACCCTATTCTGTAAGTCGTGTATGGGAGGGCTACAACTCACTATTGGCAAATACCCGCTCGGAGGTAGCCAATCTTCAAGTTGCCTGTATGTAAGTCACAGAGCATTAGTGAATGTATAAGTCCTTTTAGGGGAAACCCAACCGTTGAACTTGGCAGAGTAGATACCTGAATTCATAATGTTAGCTGACGAGTAGCCGAAGCAACCAGGATTCTATCATCGTGTCGGCTAGGGCCGTTCAGTCTGACTAATAACAGAATGGTAAATCCGGCTAGCAAGCATGGCAAGACTTGGTTTTTAGATTTCAAACCATGTTATTATAATGGCGCCCGAGAGTTAGCAAGGCCGCTGCTGATTCTTCCATCACCACTCCAGTCCCGAGCTTTGCTGGCCAGCGATCCCCCAACGTCAGGAAGGTCACGATTGTTCAGCGCACAGCTGGAATAGCACTCGCGATGTCATTGTATACAACGGAAAAGATTCAAAAAGAACAACTTTCCAGTGGGATAAAAACCTGAGCACAACTAGACCACTGATGGTATTGAGTTGTGGGGACTCAACATGGGTGTGAACCAGGGTTTACACAAGCTTGCTTCAACAGACAACGAATATTGTGGAGTCAAGATGATCCTCGCCTCCAATTGATTTCAATCGTTGAGTTCATTGCTTGTAGCTGTCAGTGTGCCACTACTGATGCCCGATCATTGGCGATATCGAAGGCGCTTTTGTCTTGACTTTTGGGATAGGAATTGCGGGAGTTTTGAAGCCGCTCCAATTGAGCCATGAAAGGCTCAAAAAACTATGGACAGCTCCGAAGCCTCGGGAAAGCAAAGTGTTTCACAAGACGTCGGTTTGATTATTTTCATCGAAAGTCTTCTAGTCGCTGGCATCACTTTAGTCCTTTCAGATGGGGATGCTTCTCTTTGTAAGTCATCTACCCTCTTTTGCTCACACGCTGGAACACTTCTGGGGAAAGACACTTGGAGAGGTTCCTAGTACTAAGGAGGCATTGTCGGTTTGAGAGGTTTTGCACCTTCAACTCTTTCCCTCCATCCTGGACGTCGTAAAAGGCAGGGCTGGGGTTGAGGAGGAGGTTGAAACGCATGTTCACCGAGTAGGAAATATACTTATTCGCCCCTGAAGCATGGTATAATCCGCAGTAATCCACGCCTATATACGGTACATATACGGTAAGGCTTGGCATAATTCCATTGAGGCATGCTTTTAGTGCCACTACCTGTCACGATCATTTAACATTGGCATGCAAGGAGAAAGGATGGCGACGAAGGTTCGGGCTGCAACAATAGGCAGTTACGGGTCACTGGAGTAGTATGGCATAGAAATACAACCTGAGAAGTACGGTTTCCGTTGCTGTTATACCCCGGTAAAAGTTCTTGAAGCTTACCGCTTATCGAAGTGACGCAGAAAAGTTGAAGCTCTCCCGAGTTTTTCACACGAGGTTATAACCCTAACCCTTGGACAAGTTGAGGAGGAGCTTCCAGAGCACAGCCTGAGGGATTCAAGTGTTCTGCAATGCAAGTGGCGTTGGTCCAGTCCAAGTAAACATCCAGGTTGATAAACCCTGGGCTTGATTTGGGAATCCTATGAAAGGCATAGTGGGCAAGCATATGTCTTCGGATTATCAGCTGTCAACTCGCTCCCAACATATGGTAAATACTGCCGTACGAACCGCAGAGAAGACCACGTTGACCTGCAAGCTAGCGAACGGTAAACGTTACAACTGTCATTGACATTTATAGGTCTAGTCATATCAATTTCCATAACCATTAAATGACTTCTGAGTTCATTTCCTCCAAACGCCCGTGCTGATTCGCCAACTATGTAGCAAGCCAACAATGCATATAGAGAGGGATTTTGGTCGGACCTCTATTCAATGCCCAGAGTCTCAAAGAGCACCTTCAGCGTCTGGCAAGGGGATCGCCTTGTAGAGGAGGATAAGGGCCGAGTGCGACTCACCGCCTCCAGCCAGAGCATCAATCTTGTCAGGCGTTACTTCAGAGATCTTATCGTCATTAAACCACCACCAATTGCCATCCTCCGTGCCGACCTTTCCTGTGACCGGATCCTTAGGTGCGGCCTTCTTAACATAGGCTGTGTAATGGCCACTGTCGGTGCTGGCACCCTGGTGAGTAACGACAGCGCGCAATTCGTAGATGCCCGACTGGTTAGCGCCGTCATCCTTGCGAAGTTCAGGATCGATCAGAGCGTTCAGCTCTTTCTTAGCTGCAAGGAGCGAAGCATCTTTCTCCGCTTCCCATTCAGCGTCCGTCTTGTATGTTTCGGTCATCACGATGTCGCCATCCGCAGAGGCGGTCGGCTTCTTTTCCTCTTTCGTGTTGGCTTCCTTTGCCTCGCCGTCGGTGAGAGGATTCTTCTTTCGACGCTTGCGGGCACGCTCAATATCCTCCTCTTCTTTGCGCACTTCGCGGACCTTGTCCCTGACTGGGATGAGGGCCTTCTTCAGATCGTCGGTACAGAACTCGACAATATCGAGCTCGTGAGGGAAGGTAACCTTCCGCATGATCTTGGCCTTCTTCTGAACATCACGCTTCCAGAAAAAGCGAAGAAAGTGAACTGTAAGGTATTTTGGTAACCGAGAAATCTTAGATGTCTTGGTGTAGGTGGCATCTCTACCCAAGACTTCTGATCGCTTCTTGATCTTCTCCGTCAAGCCACTCAACAGTCCGTCCCTCAGATGGGACGTCTGATTGTCGATATGGCAGTCGAGCTTGAAAAAAGCTTCCTTGGAAGAGGTAGGCTGTTCACCACCCTCAAGGGCTGCAGGGTCATCGCATTCAAGAGTGGTGGAAAACTCCCCAGCCATATACTTGTCCACGAATGAAACAGATTGAGACGCTCCACCTTCGCCAGGGATTTCCAGCTTGAGCTTTTGCCTGAGCTGGGAGACGATCTGGGACCACGCTTCTTCTGCATCCTGCTGCGCATAGCCCGGGCCCTTCCTTGAGCGCTCAGCAAATTGAGGGAAAGTTGTGCGGAGGGCATTCAAAAAAGCCAAGGGTGCCAGCCCTCCCTGGGTTTCAGACATCAGTTTAAAAAGTTCTTTCAGCTGGTTGGTGATGTCCAATTGGGGGATCTCCGACATCGAGGTATGCTTATGTTTGGAGAGGGCATCCTGGAGCTCGGGAATAGAGCGTAGAGCCTGAAGTGTCGCGTTGAGGTAGCAGGTATTGCCAAGATTGATCAGGCCGGCCGGAGTAGCGCCCGCCTGCTGCGCAGCCTCGGCCTCTGTCATGTCTTCGATGAACTTGATTTTCTCGGTTGGCCGCTGAATGGCACCTCCACCCTCGCCTGGTGTTCCCATCATCATGATTACTTGGCCAGGCTTCAGGCCTAGCTTGCTGAGGTCCGTGTCATCCTTGAGTTGGCCACCCTTGATAAGGATTTTCTGCCTCTCAGGTTCGACGCCGGTTAGACTGTAGAGTTGATACTTCAAAACTTCGCCGGTTGATGTCGTATCGACTTCCACGTCGTACTTTTTCCCTTGATGCTTGATAATGACTGCAGGAAAATAGGTCAGAACCAAGCAAGCTTGTGATGGCACATCGGAAGAGGTTAAGCATACCATTGACAGTCGCCATGGCGAACCAGACAAAGTTGAGCAGGAAGGCTCTAGAAAACAACAAACGGTGCTCTGTATCAAGCCAGATAGCACAATTAGAATCTCCCGATCTGTTTCCTTGGCTGTGGGCAAGCTCGTGTAGATACTACGCACTTCAAATTTGGTCCAAAGACGAAGTGGCGTTTTCGACGTGATTAAAACAGGAGAGAAGTCGCGGGGTTTCGCGGGGCAACAGAACAAGCGCGCGCCAGATACTAGGTCCTAAGGCTACGCAGGCTTACGTAAACCACGTAGGGCACCGATGAAACGGATCCACTCCAACGCGCCCAGCGGCCCCAGCGGCCCCGCTATCCGTGTTTGTGGACCCCGTGCTGTCGGTCACCACCGCTGCAGTGACGTCCCAGGGAACCTAAGCCAACAAGTGAAGCCAACAAAGGGGACGGGCAAAACGATATCACCAACAACTGCACTGTTGGGCCTTTCAGGAGGAGATCGCAGTCTCTCGGCCATTAGCAGTTAAGACACCATGGTAAGTCCAAACAGCAACATACCAACCCCATCGCCGATAATTTCCTCTACGATTCAGTGCAAGGCACCCTCCAAGTCACCAAACTAACCTCCGTGTCCCCCGCAGTCGCAATCCCTCCGCCCATATCTCCAGGCCGTCCGGAGCACCTTGACAGCTGCCCTCTGTCTTTCAAACTTTGCTTCCCAGGCATCGGAACGACACAATGTCCCCGAGGTTGAAGCGCGCACCTCTCCTGAGGTTTTGTTGACCCCCTTGACAGTTGCTCGCAACGAGAATGAGCGTGTCCTTATCGAGCCTAGTATCAACAGCGTCCGCGTTAGCATCAAGATCAAACAGGCAGACGAAATAGAGAACATCCTGGTTCACAAGTTTACTCGCTTTCTGACACAGCGTGCTGAATCCTTTTTCATTCTTCGGAGGAAGCCGATCAAGGTTCGCACCTACACCGCAAATCCACAGGGGGTGTGGAGCTAACACAGCTCATGTAGGGATATGATATTTCCTTCTTGATCACAAACTTCCACACTGAGGAAATGTTGAAGCACAAGCTGGTTGATTTTATTATCCAATTCATGGAGGAGGTTGATAAGGAGATTTCAGAAATGAAGCTCTTCGTATGTTCCACTTCCCCTGTGCTCTTGTGGCCCTGCTACCTGCTAACTTGTCCCTCCTCCCCCTAACCACAGTTGAATGCAAGAGCGCGTTTTGTGGCAGAGTCTTTCTTGACCCCGGTAAGACTGCTTGGTTCCTCTTTTCATGCTTTGTGTTCTCATTCTTATACGCCTTCAGTTCGATTGAGCTTAAGGAGACTTTCAAACGACTACGCTCCATGTACCTCAACGCCATTCAAGGGATTCTTCCCTCATAGGTACCAAACTAGATGCAATATTCAAGTCCGCATCCTCGCTTTAGGCGAAGACAGATGGTTGGCAGTTAGTTGTTAGGTCTCACTGACCCAATAGTGTGACTTAATCCGAAAAACAGTCGGGTCTCGGCTCAAATCTATCGATTTCACAAGGACATTAGGAGATGGACCAGATCTCAGCCTCTCGGGTAGCTTTATTTCTATCCATACGTAATAGATACAATGACTAGCTATCCGATGAATCTCCTCTCTCTCTCTCTCTCTCTTTTTCTTTTTCTTTTTGCGTTTTGAAACACCCAGTTGCATAAGCTGGTGGCACTGCTGGTTTGAGTTCACATCTAGTGTTAGTCACAGCTTGTATTTTGTCCTTAACATTTTCATTCCGAGTGAGCTGGTTGACTAGCCTTGGCTTTCTTATAGCAGGCTGACGCATTGTCATCCCTCGTTCTCTTTGTTTATCAGATTTCAACATCAAATGCCCCGCTGTGTTCATCCCCTCAAAGTGCTACAATATTGTTGTCGTGCGCATTCCGATCACAATGCTCCCGAATTATCTGTCAAACATCATGTCGATGTTGCTGGTCATTTGGCAAATGTTTTCTTTTTTTTTTGTGGTAACCAAATCATACAGAATGGTGCTGATTGCACTCAACCTTTCAACTATCAAGCAACCCATTGTGGTCTGGAATGTACAAATCTGAGGTTGCATCAGTCATTGATTGAGTATTATACTGCTCAAGCATGGATTTGCTTGGTTCTTCGCATTGCGTAGTCCTCTCTTTCACCGCTATTGAGAATCTGCAAACATAACTATTGTGCAAGCATCATTGGTTGAACTATCAGACCTATTGTTCATTTTCTTGCCCTTGCCGTATCAATTGCCTGTATCGAGTCCTCGAGGCATATTTCTACTGCTGCGGTTGTTGCTGAATCTCGCATCCTCCCTGATCCTTGCACCCTTAAGTGACAACACAGATCAAGGTAGGTCTCCCAATCCCTTTGAGCATCAGGCTTTCGATAGATTGACTGATTTGGCTCCCTTTATGACACAGTCCTTTTTCGGGAGGTAGGCCGTCCGTCTCTGGAGCTAAGACTGCTCGCTGTCTCTAGCAGTAAAACACTTCCGTTACAGACAAGCTGACATATATGGAATATATCCAAGGATTTACGTTTGTGTTCACAAATTTTACAACTAGGACACCTCTCTTTCCCTGTCACCGTCTTCTTCCACCCCCGACCTCCAGAAGGGTAAGTTTGCAATTATCTTCATAGCTTTCATCTGTCTGATCATCCCTACAAACCCTTGAAAAGTCCGTAACCTTACCATGTTTTTATAACCTGCTACCTTCTCCCCTTCTATTTCTTGACATCCGCTTCCTGGACCCAACATCATTGCGGGGGTGACCGACCCCAATCGAGCACCTTGCAGAGTCATTTCTTAATCTCAACTCTTATGCCATCGACCGACTTTTCGCATCTCCTTTGGAGCTGGAGAATAGCAATTTCCATCCGCTCGGGCTCTCCACTACAGTCCAATCATTGTCGCAGTCGTCACCCTTTAAAGAGCCCATCCTGGAATATCAGACACTTGGACGGGTGGGTTTTCTCCTAGATCTCTCATGGTTCGGTATTCCACGGGAACTCGGTTGGAAATAGCATGCTTCCAAAATCGGGTCCAGAAACTTGAAAATCTACCTCTGCAGCAGCTTCTTGCCCCTCCATCTTTCTTGAGATCATTCCTCCAGCTGTTCTTTTAGTCTGATCTTAAACATAACCCTACCCGAATCCTACCTGTTAAATTTTTTTCCCTTTCGCAATCTTGCCTTTCCTTCGTTTTCTACTTTCCACCCATCACTGCATCCATCAATCATTCCTTCTATTCCTCAGCACAACCCAACACATATTCTACGCTAATTGCTTCCTTGCCATCCAATCTCATACCAGAGGCCCCGCATTGTTAAGGACAAATATCCTTCACTAAGACTCTTCATCTGCTGTTGATCAAGTGTTAGACCACCCAGATCGCATATTTCACTAATCTTGCCATTTTCTTAATCCTGTGTTGAAGATATTCACACAGATATTCCTTCATACCCCCCGGACTCATTCATCTTCTTGCTTTTCCAAGAGTATTTCCTGTAACCTATTCTATCAACTAACCAGTTTTTTTTAGCAGGACCCAGTAGTTGCTTATCGAACTTTCGGCATGAAGGCGACACGGTTCAACAAGAACGTGGTCGCCAGTTCTTCGCCCGTGATGCGTGGCCGCCACTTTGATGCTTACGATGACAATTCTGATGACTATGATGGCCCTGACGGCGGCGTTCGTCTTTGCGATTTTGATGAGGATGGCAACTACATCGGTGGTCGCTTGAACACGACTTCCGGCAATGACAATACTTCGTCCACCCGCATCGACAAGTTTGATGACGCCCGCAAGCGTACTACTATTGCCCCCATTGGTACTGGTCGATTCTCCCAGTCTCGCACTTCCAATGACCTGAACAAGACTCTGAATGATTCCCTTCAGATTTTAGTATGCACCCCTTCTCCTCACAACCACATCCACGCTGTTCCTTCCCGTTAGGATGTTCAAAGCTAACAGCAACACAACTTAAGAACAAGGGTTACCAGGCAAAGTCTCAAGTTGAGAACATTGGTTCTGTCAACCAGTCGGATGTTCAGGCTGCCTTGCAGACGAACAATATGAACACCGCCGATATGAAAGGCAGTTATATTGTAAGCAAACCCGCAAGTCTATCCGCGAAGGATTCTAGACTAATACATAAATCAAGGCTCATCATCTTCACAATGGCAATCCCTATGCCATTCAGTATAACAAAAAGCAGAATTTGAAGATTGAACAGGCTCATGCAGGCAATCTTGCCTCTAATTCTGGCTATCAAGCACCTCAGCAGCAATATCCGCAGTTCACCAAAGCTGTTGGTTATTCATCTTGCACGAACACCACATCCATTGCCACAACCAATGAATCGCACATGAATCAGCAGTCTGGTATCTTCGGTACTGTTCAGGATCATGCCTATCCCAGTAACACAGCTCAAGGCAATAGCAATGTGGTGACTCCCGCTCACCAGCAGAACGGCACTGACGCTTCGGCGACCCCTTTCTCTCCTCTGGCTGCTTACAACAAAACTGAGCCACGCAACTTTGCCCCACGGACTGCTGCCGGGGTTCCAGTTTTCCTACCCCCTCCCCCGTTCAACTTGAATTGCAACAGCCTGGTCAAGAAAAATGATGCCAATTCACATTATACTGCGTCGGAAACTGATCCTTTTTCATCTCCTCCTCTGAGTGATCGCACATTTCCTGCCATTACTTCTAGGGATCTTGTTCTCTCGACTGTCCATGAGGAGGAAGTCGGTCCCTTGACTCCGGCTCATCTTTCCTATGGTCCTGTTCCTCAGGAAATCCGTGCACTTCGCTCTGAGCAACTGAATCGACTTACTGATACGCCAATTGGCCTGCCCACTCAAGATGTGGCTTTGGACCCTGATAACTTTCCCTTCATCGAGAGTTGCACTCAGGCTACTCCTGTCCCCTATGGCGTGGTCAAGATCTGCAACGTAAGTTTTCCTAGCCCTTTCTATATTATTGTGCTATTATGCTTACATTTAACGTCCCGCAGATCCCATTTGGCACTAAGCGGTCTGAGATCATTGCTTTCCTTGGTCGCAACTCTAAGATTCTCAACGACAACCAGGAGCCTGTTCACATCATTATGGAGCGAGTTACATCCAAGACTCAGGATGCTTACGTTGAGTTCATGACCCTTCACGATGCTGCCAGAGCTGTTGAGCGTCATCAGATTAATGTCCAGAAAGGCCGCGTCTCACGGCTTGGCGATCGCCCCGTTGACATTTACCTTTCCAGCCAAGCTGCGTTAATGCATGATCTTTTCCCTTTGGCTGCTGGTGTCTTCTGGGATGGCTCAAAGCCAATCATTCAGAAGCCAGTTGAAGGCCAGCCCTGGAAAACTTTCAAGGGGTTTGTCACGGAAGAGGAGATGACTATGTTGGTCAAGCACGTGGAGATCCCGCAGCGTGTAAGTATCTTCTCTGATGCTGATGGTCCATTAGCAATCGAATTACGCTGACACGCACTGGAATATAGTCCCCTTACTCCAAGGAGTGCCCGCAGCGCCCCTACGAGTGCATGATTTCGACCATCAAGAAGCTTCCATGGTACATGACAGATTACATCACTGTGCGCCAGCGTTATGCTGTCTACAGCGCCACCTATCGTCTCGTTACCCACTTGGCCCAAACCCTGCAGCGCCATGATCGCACCCATGAAACGGTCATCAATGAACAGCTGCTCAAGCGACTTGTGACAGCGGCTATGCTGTGCCCAGGATTCACTGTTGTTCAGAAGGATAACATCGCTGCTGCAGCTAACCTGGACGAATCGCGCACTCGTCTGTTCAATCAGCCCAGGTTTGCTGACTTGTGGACTCACCTTTACGCTCTCTGCCCAAAGCCGGGCACTCCCCTCGATGTTCTCGAGTGGTACATCGCCATCCTTCGGGAGGAAACGACGCGTTCAGTTCTCCGCAAATCTATTCAGGAGCGCACCCAAATTCAGGCCATCGGCAATCAAACGGAGCTCTACTTTGGCTACCTGTGGTATGAGCTAGGATTCCCGCCCGGTAAGCAGTTCGACAATCTTTCCTTGCGTGAGGTGGCTCGTCGCGAGTTAGAGGCAATGGAGCGCATCCTGCGCCGGGCTCTTCCTAAGCATCTCTGAGAGGATTCTGGGCTTGCTCAGGGAGCACTGCTCTAATGACAGCAGTGCTTCCTCGTTTATTTTTTCGGACAAATGCGCCATCGCGATCCCATGTTTTGAGCGGGCCTTAGCATATACAGCACTGGAAAGTTCAGCTCTTGGCTGATGAGAGCGGGCTATGGCAAATGAGGCTGGTTTTGCCAGTGCTTCGTGGCCAGCAGACCATTCTGATGCACTCTGTTGGCTCGACGTTTCTTCCTGATATCTAAAAGCAGAGCAGTTTGACATTGCTCTTCTCCGCTCTTTCATGGACACATCGCCAATAGCCGCATTGGTCTGAAGGTATGACACCTGCGCAAGCCACTCAGGAATCCGGCTCAAGATCTTATTATCATCCTAGTTTGGACACTGGTCTGGTCCAGTCCAAATCGTTGAACTAATTGGTCGACCTGATCCGTGAGGGGCTACTAACAGTTCGCCTTTTGCTTTTCTCAATTTTTCCTGGGATTCTCTATTTCGAGTTTAGTTTGGGAGTTCGTGGAGTGGCAGCTCATGGCATTTATAAGTTTACGCAGGACAGAGTTCGATTTCGTCACTCCAGCATATACACATGCATACCACAGGTATCGAACAGATATCTGTTATAACTGACTGTCTGGAAAGGTTACCATGCGGTTGCTGCAGTCATTGACCAGCATCTGGTTTGAGAGCGCCATGTGCAGCCTGACCCACTCTAGATCATGAGGGAACTTCTTTATCGGTTAGTCAACTGAGGGGCTGGCTTGCTGCGTTAGACCAATATCGGAAGATGGTGTGTCCTAGACAGACTGAGCATGCATCACATCCCTCAATCTACCCTTTGGTGGTTTCAGGTTTGTGATGATGGAAACTAAACATCGACTCCTTCCTGGTTGGTAGAAGTATACACGGAATTCAGGGAATACGGGTTATTTCCTAACATGTTATTAACTTTCATCATGAAGTGACTGAAGAGTTGATTGAGCTTTGTGTTGTGATAATACCAGCCAACCTCTCCTTTTCCCCTTCAGCGCAAGTAAACAAACATTGTGCTTCCATGGGGCAACGCCGGCTCAGATTAGATCATTCCGGCAGAAGTATCTGTACACTGGCCAGAATGTGGCCCTTGGTTTAGCTGTGCGTACAGGTCTCCCACCTAGAAGACAGGGAACAATTGCTGGTAAAAAGCCTAGAAAAACAGATTCAATCAATTTAGTGTACACATCAGAAATCAGCTAGGTAGGTATCAACCCATATCATGTGTGATGAAGGTTGACCATCAGCGCCTTTGCTGGACATCAAGGTTCTACGGAGGTACCTGTTCACTTCTCCGCCCGGGAATCCACTTGCCGAGCCTGACCTATGACGTAACGTTTCTTTTGTAGGGTATTGCCGATTATTAACCGCTCTAGCCAATGAGCGCTGCGGAGCGATGGTAAAAAAAGTTCGCTCGCGAAAGACGGAACCGCGGGACCTTGACTTATCACGATAACAACCGGGCATTTTTTTTGGCGACAGCTCCGTCACCACAAGTCCACTGGAGTCGTTCGACCCGCAGAACAGTTCCCTCTGAGCATTGCTGGGTCGTAAAGGGTGACAGCGCTTCCACTTCGATTCAGCCGAAGAACTTTGGCACTAATAATCTCTCTCGCACAAACAATCTGCAAGCAGAATATCGACAAACGCGGGCAGCAACCATGGCCTCTATATCCGCCGCCAGGTCGCTGCCTGCTGGCCACCAGCCTACTACTACGCATGACCATGCGCCGCTTACACAATCAAGGGAAACTGGAGATGTCAATCCAGAGTCTATTCAAGGAGAACCGATAGTGAACCGCGACAAGGCGGCACCAATATCGAAGACATGGGCGCACATGGTGGCAGGAGGGTAGGTTGAGGCTGTCCAACCTTACTCATATCGGGACAGTGTTGACCTTGCCTTCCTTAGAATCGGCGGCATGACAGCTGCGACCTTGACTGCACCATTGGACGTACTTAAAACGAGACTGCAGTCTGATTTCTACCAAGCGCAGCTCAAAGCTTCGCGAGCGGCACACACGGGGCACATGAACCCTCTCCGGACTGTCGCATTCCACTTCAGGGAAACCGTGTCCATCCTTGGTACTGTATACCAACAGGAAGGACCTCGAGCCCTCTTCAAGGGCCTTGGCCCGAACCTCGTTGGTGTCATTCCTGCCCGGTCGATCAACTTCTTTACCTACGGCAATGGCAAGCGCTTGATCAGTGAGCACCTCGCTAAAGGGGACTCGGATTCTGCTTGGGTGCACCTCAGTGCAGGTGCAATCGCGGGTATCGTCACCAGCACGGCAACAAATCCCATATGGATGGTTAAGACCCGCCTTCAACTCGATAAGAACATGGCTATCGAGAGCGGCGGTGTTACAAAGCGCCGGTACAAAAACAGCATTGATTGCATTAGGCAGGTCGTGCGTGACGAAGGCATTCGCGGACTCTACAAGGGAATGAGCGCAAGTTATCTTGGTGTGGTTGAGTCAACCATGCACTGGATGCTGTATGAGCAGATCAAACAGGCATTGGCTAGGAGAGAGGAGCGCATTGTGCGTAGCGGCAGGCCAAAGACCTGGTGGGATCATACGGTTGATTGGACAGGGAAGTTTGGCGCTGCAGGCTTTGCGAAGTTTGTGGCGGCTGTCTTGACATATCCACACGAGGTAAGCCTGTATCAATGTGGTACTGGCGGAGGGGGGGTTGACAAGCTGACTTCATCACAGGTTGCCCGGACTCGACTCCGCCAGGCTCCTCTGGCTGATGGCAGGCCCAAATACACCGGCCTTGTCCAATGCTTTAAGCTGGTGTGGAAAGAAGAAGGCATGCTTGGCCTATATGGAGGAATGACACCTCATCTTCTCCGGACAGTTCCTAGTGCCGCCATCATGTTCGGCATGTACGAAGGAATCCTACGGCTGCTCGGCACTAAGGCGTAACCTGCCAATGCCTCATTTACTGAACACACAGTCTGACATACGCCGCCGAATCTTTTAGTCTCGGAGCCGACGACAACCCGGGGCTGTTGTACAACATGCGTGTATAAAAGTAGGTTTTTTTTTCCCTAATCGCCGTGATGGGGGAGTGCAGGTATGATCGCAAGACCATCCCCTGGAATCGCCCGGCCAGGTGCCTTAGATAGGTGATACCTACCCCTCCGTTCTGTACCATCATTTTATGAGATCGCCTATAGAAGCGGGACCGATAGAGAGGAAAGGCTGGCTGGTTGGCATAGGGGGTACATCTTGTGTCATTTTTAATTATGCATTTATCCGAGGATGGTGCTGGCGTTGGTGGGCGCTGGAATGCTGGGCAACAAAAAGAGTGCTGTTGGGTCGAGTGTCCGTCGGACGGACATGGACACATGTTGATTGATCCCATCAGTGGATGGGATGTGTACTATATGCGTCTAGGCCAAGGGTGACCTGGTGCTAGATCTTCTGCTAAACCCTCGGGGCGTACGGCGCTGGAAAGGTATGCACACCTCCACGGTAAACGGCGAGGTGATGAGATACGGCTTTATGGCTGGCGGACGGAATCCTCTTCTTTTGCGAGAGGGAACAGGCTGTTTTGTTGCCTCAACTGTCAGCTGGGCGGGATAGATCTCCTCTCAGCTCAATTGATATTATAAGTTCATCGACAATGGGCCGCATGAGCAGGTGTCAATTGCCAAGGTTTCCATTGTTCGGAAGGCAGGTAAGCACAAGAACGAACTGGTATCTTGAATGCGGAAACAGGAGTTGCCATGCATCAGTAAGACATGTTGAAAAAAAAGGGCCAAAGTATCGGTCTGGCGAGTTGTCTCTGGTGACTTCTGACCCATAAAACCCACTCCAGTAGAGACCGATTGGTGACACAAACAACAACCTCCCTCTTCCAACTCCTTATACTTCCCTGAACAAGACTTGAATGAGAAGGACGCTTCACAACTTGGGAATGAGAAGACATTTGTGGAGGATGTAGCCCTGTTGGCAATATACTTACAGTATGGAGGAGTATGTTTGACTGTGTGCTGCCGGGGAAAAACATAGTTTACTCGTCCTTGAATGGCATACACGTTGCCAATCCTTATCATATCTCAACTAAGCTGTCACGAGCCGACATACAGGAGATCTGCGTATGCCTTCTTCGTACGGCTGGCGGTCAATAATTAGTGGACCGATTGAACTTAATCCGTTCAGTTACGTTGGTTGGGGGTGATGGGTGTGTCAAGCGAATAGCCCGGTCCAGGCAGCGTTGTCGTCGTCATATTTTGCGGTTATCGTCTTTGAGTGTTCAGAAGCTTTACCAAGCGTTGCGGTCCCAGTTCGGGTCTGCCTTTGCTGTTAGCCATCACTCCTACTTACAACATTCGAGATAAGAACTATACTCACCCTGCACAAAAGCAGCCAACACCTTGCTCCCCGTCTGCAGCAGGGGGTGTCCAACAACGATCTTGAGGAACTTCTCCAACCCCGCTCTCCGATTCTCGATGACCTCGTCACTGAAACGGTTGGTAAACACTTTGCCGGGAAGTGGAGGGATAGTCACACGAGCGCTCTCGCGTTCCAGAATATCGCGGAAGTATTCAAAATCCGAGTACCGTCGCCGCACTGATGACTGGCGCAGCTTAAAGGCTGGTATATTTGTGCGACAGACGATTTCGTAGTCGGTGTACATGTGCCGACCAACGCCATGCGTCTGTGGGTTGCGCACCTGATGATGAGACTGGTCAGCGCGTGTCGTTCTTCGATTGAAGTGGGAGGGTTGAGAAGAAGAAGGAGTGCAATCAGTACTTCAATTTCGAGGAAGTTCTCTGGTGGCCCATAGATCTCGTCAAACGTCTGCGGCCGCGATTCTGGTAACGTTGGCATAATGGGACGGTGTAAGCGAGCGGCAGCCGCAGCGGCGAGAGCACGCTTGTCGGTTGAAGATGGCGACTTGGGCGGAGATTGCGGCTGCTGCGTTGTTTGCTGCTGGTCCTCTGCTCCAGGAACAGCAGTAGCTGTGTCGTAACTCTGGGGAGAGGACATGCTGATGTTTCGAGATGTACTTGGGTGGTCGTAAGGTACGTTGGCGGGGCGAAGCTGGTAATAGGAAATAGACCGAAGTCACCGAACACCCCCTTTCTTCGCGACCTTTCGAGTTGTTCTCCGATGCGCCGAAGCGCTGCGTTTCTGTAGTGCAGCAGAGTACGGTTGATAGTTGATGGAAAGTAAACTGTCTCAGAGGTTTGTGTTTGGGAGGGGGGTTAGGTGGTTGTTCCAAGGTTGTTGGCCTGTGATCGTTCACCAGCCAAGCCACCACAGCGCCCCAGCTGCCCCAGAGGGTGGGGTAGAAGATTCCATTTTGGACCCGCTTATCGTGATGATGGCCGCATGGTATGGTGTACCGATTACACATTACCATCTCGTTACACAGTCCCCTGACACAGTGCGTTTCCATGTTTTGATCATCCCGCCCTTCCCTCAAGGAGCTTTGAAGCACTTGATACCCGGCGTCCCGATCGACTTCGATTCTCTACGGCAGAACATGGCATATGTTCCAAAACAGTGGGCATCCATATCAGACATAGCTATTCAAGATTCAATGTACGGGATCAAGCATACAATGCTTAACTGGTCAATCTCTCTGCATGTTTCCTTATGTCGCGATATCATACAGCACATAGTTAGAAGTTGTCTCTTTCCGACTTTTGTGCCAGAAGCCACTATGATGCCAGCTGGTATGAGCTTCAACAACAAACCTTAAGGTGATAATTCTCACCTACCGCTTTGACCCCCAAACGCCTAACACCGACGCCGTCCTTTTGAGATACAGGAAATTATACCATATGGCTCCATGATTGGGTTAGAGGCCTGGCAATTTGTGTTTCTTAATCAAACGCGGTCTAAGTGCCAAGCAAATTCCCGAAGCGCGTTTATTTCTTGTCAGCGAATTTCTGGTGGATAGCACGGATCTGCTCGTCAAGGTTGAAGGTCTGCATCTGACTCCTGCCGTCGGGAGTGTTATCAGCTGTGCCAAGTGCAACCTTCTTCCGACGGGCGAGCTCTTCTTCTGAGACTGTCTGACCAGTGGACGTGTCGAACACATCGCTTCGTTGGCTGGCAAGACGCTTAAGATTATTGGCGACATCCACCGTGGACAGGTTAGTCGTGGCGTATCTGGCCTCTGCCTTTGCTTTCTGTTCCTTCCAACGGGGATCCAACAGCTCGACTTTAAGACGTTAGTGATGGTGCACAGAAAACTATCGACTGGCAGAAATTCAAGTCCGGACTTACTTCTCATGTGCTCATCCATTTCACTGAGAGGAATTTGTTGCTTGCAATTCGGGCACATGGCAGTCTGAGTGCCAAATTTGTTAGCAGCACGCTGGGCAGCGCGCGGCACGTAATTCTCTTTGATCTTCATAGGTACAGGGCCACCAGCAGCCTGCACTGGCTGAGGGCGCAATCGGTCTTGTTCGTTTTGCGCAGGAGCCTCGTGTCCAGTGGGCTTAGTGCGATCGGCAACAGGCGCTGAAGTGCCGTATGCCTGGGACACTGGTGCAGGCGTTGGTGCTGGTGTAGGTGCCGGTGCCGGTATTGGTTGCGCAGCAGGTGCTTGGGTGGCATAAGCTGGAGGGGGTGGATGGGCATTGTAGCTTGTATCGTCGAATGGAAATGCCTCCTCGATGCGGAGTGCTGAGCTGATAGAAACTTTGTTTCGCTCTTCAAGAGAGGCGTACTGGAGGTCATTGAGGGTTGTCGGAGGAGGAAGGTTGGCCTGGTCGTCGGCTTCGGTAAAGATGATGGTCTCGACGACGACAAAGTCGTTCCAGTCAATGCGGGCAAATTCTAGCTTCTTCTTCTCGGCCTCCTCCTCTTTTTTAGCTTTTTCGGCCTCTTGCCACTTCGCATACTCCGCTCTCTGCTTTGCGCGCGTCAGGATTCTGTATTTGTCGGCAACGTTTTGTCGGAGCTCCTCGATGCGATCCTGCTGAGCCTTGCTGCCTTCGCCATTGACTCCACTGTCGCGCAACAAAATCGTATATTGGTCGATCATGCTCTGAAAGAAGTTATGGAATGTGTGATTGGGAATTAGAAACTGGAACTGGGGATTGCCGGCCTCACGCTGGGCAAGCTGTGTCATGAATTGGCGGCCGTTCTTGGCGACAAAGAGGGCAGTCAGTCGCACAATCTCCAAGTCTTTCTGGCTCATGCGAGGCATACGAGCTGAAAACTGGAAATCGGGAGGCTTTGGAGGGCCAGCTGGCTTCGCCGTCGCGGGAGTGGCAGCAGCCTCACCCACGCGCCCGGCCGAGATGGCGGTGCCGCGGCCGGCCCTGATTTCGGCTTTGCGCCATTCGTAGTAGGCATTGTACGGGTCATTTGGGGACATCAAAAAGCTGAACTTCGGATTCTTTCCATGGTTGTCTCGAATTCGCTGTTCGAGGCCGGCACCGCCGCGCATCACGTAGCCGGCTGTTTTTTCGATAGCCTCGCGGATCTCGCCTGGAGGGGGGATAATAATGCCCGGCGGCGGCTTGAGGTTATCAAGTTGGGCCGCTGCCGCAGCGGCTGCATCGCCATTTGTCGTCGGGCCGGGCATCGCGCTCGGTTTCTGAACGACTGAGTTGCGTGGGACTTGGGCGTGCTGCTTTGAGTGACAAGTTTTGAGGCGGGAGCGTGAATCGCGCTTGATTGTGTTCAAAGGCCGGCCAAACGATTTGAGAAAGGCTTGGCACCTTCAGCCTTGCGCATACACAGTACGGAGAGCACGGTAGCACAGATGTGCAACCTTGACGTCGGTCTTTGTAATGTCATGGATCCGTTTTCCTTACAACCCACATGCTGCCCGGTAATCTGGAAATGGATTGTCCGAATGGGAAGGGCCTGGTCAAATGTCGTGCTTGTAAGGACTAGGCGGTCATATTCCTTATCTATCTTAGGTTTCTGTGTTCACGGTTGCTCAATGTCCACATAGTTTAACGTTCTTTGAGTCGTCAGCAGTGAATGCCATCTTGCGTTATGGCTGCTTAGACAGGTATAGATAACGTCATTTTACCTAGTCAAGTAATTACCTGAGTATTTTCAATAGGGAAGTTTCGTAACAAACCGCAGCTGGGCCCAGCAGGCTGCAAGCCAAGCTGCCAGATTGCAGTGTGGTCCGTGCAGGCCAACTTTGGGCCAATCGTGGGGTGAGCGGGCCGCAACACCCGTTGGGATGGCCTGTTTTGGCCTGGTAGGCGGCAGGGGTTAAAGGCCACTTCAGCTTGTTCTCAATTTATGGCTGTGCCGGCGACGCAACCTTTCATCACAACCCCTTTCCAGCTCCGAGGTCAAAGGAGACCGACAGCGTTGGCGAGGTTTTCTCGTCTTATCCTTCTTCCTACATTGAACATTCTATTTTCTATCGTGGCCTGTTGGCCCTTCTACCCTTCTGTTTTCCTTCGGTTCGGAATCCCATGCTAGCCTTGTAATTCAAGCTTGACACTTCTCGACTCTCGTTTACTCCGCTTTGTTGATCACTGATCTTCCTGTTTCGCGGCTTAACGGCTTAACTGCCACTCCCGTTCGAGAAATTTACTTCAACTCTGATACAGGACGGTCTGCTATACCAAGACACTCGACAGCCCAGCCGCAATTGTCCCGTATTGCCCAGCATGGCTCGATCGTCGAGCGCAAAGCCACCGGCGCGGGCATCGCCACCACCTGCTCCCGGGAATGCGAGCACCAAATCCAAATCCAAGTCGGCGAAGCCCAAGCCTGATGACTACTCCTCCGAGGGTGTCGAGGACCACGATGTTTTCTTGCTCCCCATTTCCGATTACAAAATCATGCTGGCAATTACTGCGGTCTCTGCCCTTGTGCGGCTGTTCCGCATCTACCAACCCAGCAGCGTCGTCTTCGATGAGGTCCAGTACGTGCTACGAAGCAATCCGCACTCCCCAGATTCAGGTATCCCTTCATGCAGCGGCGCAGCTGACGGCATCATCAATACAGCTTCGGCGGTTTCGCTTCGAAGTACATCAAGGGCAAATTCTTCATGGACGTTCATCCTCCGCTCGCCAAGCTCATGATTACATTGTTCGGCTGGCTTGCTGGTTTTGATGGCAACTTCGACTTCAAGGACATTGGGAAGGATTATCTGGAGCCGGGCGTTCCGTATGTTGCGATGCGCATGTTCCCTGCAATTTGCGGCATCCTGCTCGCTCCCGTTATGTTCTTGACACTCAAAGCTGCCGGCTGCCGTACCTCCACTGCCGTTATGGGCGCTGGCCTTATTATTTTCGGTCCGTTGGCACCCGCAAAAGCTGATCCTCTGAACACTTACTGATGTACCTCCTGTTGTAGAGAACGGTCTCTTGACTCAGGCCCGTCTGATTCTTCTCGACTCTCCCCTTATGATCGCCACGGGGTTCACTGCCCTGGCCTTTACATCCTTCACTAACCAGCATGAGCTCGGCCCCTCGCGTGCCTTCAGTCTGAGTTGGTGGTTCTGGCTGTTTATGACTGGCATTGGTCTGGGAATTACCTTGAGTATCAAATGGGTTGGTCTCTTCACGATTGCCTGGGTTGGCTTCTTGACTCTTGTTCAGCTTTGGGTCTTGCTTGGTGATTACAAGCATGTTACAATCGTACGTCCATGCCCCTCACTGAATCCTGGAATAGAACATCAACTAACGTGCCGGCAGCGCATCTTTGCTAAGCACTTCTTGGCCCGGGCTTTCTGTCTGATTGTTATCCCTCTGGGCATCTACATGAGTATGTTTGCCATTCATTTCCTTTGCCTGGTGAATCCTGGCGATGGGGATGGATTCATGAGCCCCGAGTTCCAGTCAACCCTAAGAACGAAGGCCATGAAGGATGTCCCTGCCGACGTTTTGTTTGGCAGCCGGCTTGTTATCCGGCACGTGAACACACAGGGTGGCTATCTTCATTCTCACCCTCTGATGTATCCAACTGGTTCGAAGCAGCAGCAGGTCACCCTTTACCCACATAAGGACGATAACAACTTGTGGCTTCTTGAGAATCAGACACAACCTCTCGACGCGAACGGCCAGCCTATCAATGGCACCAATGCATGGTACAAGCTACCTGAGCCGCAGTATGTCAAGAACGGTGATATCATTCGGCTATATCACCTGGCTACTCATCGTCGACTGCATTCTCACGACATTCGGCCGCCAATTACTGAAGCAGATTGGCAAAACGAGGTCTCCGCTTATGGCTACGAGGGTTTTGACGGCGATGCCAACGATCTATTCCGGGTTGAGATTGTGAAGAAGAAGTCGAAGCCTGGTGTTGCCCAGGAGCGTCTGCGTACCATCGACACCAAGTTCAGGCTCGTTCATGTTATGACCGGTTGCGTGCTGTTTTCGCATAAAGTCAAACTTCCCGACTGGGCGTCGGAGCAGCAGGAGGTGACCTGCGCTCGCGGCGGTACGCTTCCCAATAGTCTCTGGTACATTGAGTCTAACGAACATCCCCTGCTTGGTCCTGATGTTGAAAAGGTCAACTATCGCAATCCGGGCTTCTTTGGCAAGTTCTGGGAGCTCCAGAAGGTTATGTGGAAGACAAACGCCGGCCTTACGGATTCTCATGCCTGGGACTCTCGCCCTCCTTCCTGGCCCATTCTCCGCCGCGGTATCAATTTCTGGGGCAAAGATCACCGTCAGGTCTATCTGATTGGCAACCCGCTCATCTGGTGGAGCGCTAGTGCTGCCGTTGCTATCTATATTGTCTTCAAGGGCATCGCGATACTCAGATGGCAGCGGAGCTGCAACGACTACGCTAATCCCGTCTTCAAGCGGTTTGATTACGAGATCGGTACCTCTGTTCTTGGCTGGGCTCTTCATTACTTCCCGTTCTATCTCATGAAGAGGCAGTTATTTTTGCACCACTACTTCCCTGCTCTATACTTCTCGATCATCGCACTTTGCCAGATCTACGACTTCGTTTCCTACCGATTTTCTCTGTTCGGCCTCAAGGACAAACCGATGATCGGCAGACTCGGCGTCATTGTGTTCTTGACTCTTTCCTTCATTGTCTTTACTTTGCTCTCTCCTCTTGCGTATGGCAATGCATGGACCAAGGCGGAGTGCAAGCGCGTCAAGCTGTTCAAGACTTGGGACTGGGATTGCAACACTTTTTTGGACAACGTAAGTAAAATCCCACAGAGAAGGCTCCCACAAAGAGGATAGACAGGAGAATATTCATTCAATTCATGCTGCGGGTCATGAAAAGACACTACATTTGGCATTTTATCATGACAAGAGAATACGGAAATATTGGCCCATTTGACGCAGACTTCAAAGCTAGGCTCGTACTAACAATTATGCCCCTTGCAGTACGATGCATACAAAACAGTGCAGACATTCACTTCCTCACCAATGGTTTCTCAGACTGCTCAACAGTCAGTAAAGGCTCAGCAGCCGAAGGCAGTCGGTGGTAAGGGTGCCCAGATCCCTGTTGCCGATCAGAAACAGAAGGAAGAGGTAAAGCAACAGGTGTCTGGTGCTCCTTTGCCACCAAACCAAAAGGTTATCCACAAAGAGGAGCACATTGAGTACCGTGACCAATATGGCAACCTATTGAACGAGGAACAAGTTAAAGCCTTGGAAGGCAAGGTCGAGTTTAAGACCAGATATGAGACCCGTACTCGCATCATTGACTCTCAGGGCAACACGATCATCCTCCCGCCGGGAGAGAAGCTGCCAGAGGGACTTGATAACCAGGGAGTTGCTCCTCCGCATCCCGATGTCGAAGGTATTGATTATTTCGGCGGCTTTACTCATAAAAGCTTTAAACACTTACGCTAATGCCTCAATTCATAGGCGTCGATCGTTCGACTTCTCAGAGCCTGATTCCTGATGAAGCCATCCCCGAGGCTAAGCAGAGCGTCGAAGGCGAGAAGGAACAAGAGAATCACGCTCCTAAACCAGCGAGCGAAGTTAATGAAGCGACTGCCAAGGCAGATGAGGAAAAGGAAGAGCTCTAGGCATATCGTTGTTACTGTCCATTCACTCTGAGCTTGTACGATTAACATCCGGGGCAGTGGCTTTGCCCCTTCACTCCTCGTAACACTTCATACACTTTGACTCCCTATCTAGACGTAGTCAAATGGTAAAACCCGGGAGTTTAGAGGGGTATGTGGGACGGAAAAGTGATTTGATCTGCAAGAGGGAGGGCATGGATTTGTTTTGATCTTGACGACTCGCGTTGCTGGGGGATACACGCTGACACTCTTTGAGTTGGGGCATGTCAGCAACCCTACGTGCCGGCAAGGACGACACGCTAGTCCTAGATTTCCTTACATTTGATTGATTGCTGTACATGTCAACGGACTTAGACTGCTTTTGACTTTTTGCTGTCTGTTTGATGCTGCCGCCATGTAATGTGAAGGCAGTTTCCACTCAGAATTGACGAAATGGAAACTACCTTATACAGAAAAAAAAAAAAAAAACCCTCGGTATGGAAACATATATTTCCAAAAGGTCTTAGAATACAAGGCATCTTCATTAGGAACCACAGAGTTATGTGAGGGATATACTATACGGATAAGCCCAGCATGTATCGAAGGGGGAGGGTGACGTTCTGCTGTGTTGCTCATCAGTCAAGGGTGCTGGGGATCATTCGACTGCGGTGCTGGTCATGCGCAAGTGGTGCGCATCGTTCGTGCTATGGAATGAGGTGTAATATTCTTATGTACATAAGTGCACACGCTATGACAGATGCGCATTGATAGAAGCTTTTCTTCGCTTACTACGATAATATCATTTTCTTCAACTTAAACTACCCACAAGCGGTGGGGCTCGAAGAAAACCTTGGGTCGTGAGCTGTGTTTTTGTGGATCCTTGGGGTGATTAGGCACGTGGTCTAGTCTGCATGCCTGTTTTTTCCCCAGCAGACACCTCCTGATAAAAAAGGCCAATGCGTTCCAAGGTTGGCTTCAATAGGCTATTTGTGTATGTCGCACTTGTAAGGATGGATACAAAGGATCATTAAAGTGATAGTCAGGTTAACCTGTACTTCACCCTGGCTTGGACAACCGTGACAGACCGGAACCAGAAAACGCATGATGTTGGACTATTCTTTTTGGAGTCAGTAGCACATGGCATCTGTGAGGCAAAAGATGAGGAGTGCATGCAGCACGCGAGCGGGGCCGGCCACAAGCATTCTTGAGTGGGTTGGAATCCACCAGCAACCATCGGATTACTTTCATAAATCTAATCAGTTCCGCGGAAAGCTTTAATACGGATTGCTGTAACCTGCTCTCTCGGCTGTGTTCCCTCTCGTTTGTTTGAAACGTGCGAGCGGCAGCATGCTGCCTGCGAGGTGTGCTGGCAACAATTGCGAAACTCGATTGTTCGTACCGCGTCTGCCGATGTCACTCAAGCCTGCCATAGACACCTTGAAGCAGCTTGCGAGCCAAAAGGGGATGAATTGGGGAATGGAGGTCAAGAAGCTAAAACAAGGCATCGTGTTTTGCTGCGTAACATTACCGCTAAGAGCTCGCAAGCGAGTGGGGGGGCTAGGCCGGCCAAGCAACCAAAAAGCTGAACCCCGGTCCGACTGGGCACCTTTCCCATCGTGGGCACCGGCCACCTTGAAGAGGCTGGCGTCAACCGCCACAGCGCTGTTCGCCGTTTGCCCTTCCTTCCCATCCTCCGAACCATTCTGCTATAACGTATAACGTGATAAGACAACCAGGTTGGGCGCATCTGTCCTTTAACCTTATCTCGCTCTCAGCTTTGTTCGGAAGAAAGGACCGGCTCTTGGTTGCCACGCGTCAGCAAACCGTCATATCGGATTTGCACTTTGCCAATTGGTTTCGCCCATAGAGATCTTCGTCCGATCGCGACGACATATTCTCCGAAAGCCGCGCTGTGGTCGCTGCCATCTGCTGCTTGCGTGCTCGGCACCTGAACGGCCCCGATCGATCAGTCGACCTCCCTTTGCCCACTGAACATCTCGGACGATCGAAAGCAAACGGCGCATAAACATAGAGATTCCCCGTACAACCGCGATCGCACAGCTGCAATCCGTTAGGGCCCGTCAGGTTGTTTGAGCGCTCCCGCAAATAGGACCCGCCAGCCCCTGGTGTGGTCCGCTTGTCAGCCGTCAAGCTGGATTACTCGTATGTATGCTCCTCAACATTACCTACTTAGGTAGTTACTTCAAGGCGTGATCTGGAGGCTCCTCAGCTCCTTCTGCCCGGACCTGCCATGACCCATTGGACGTACCTACACGCATGTATTGCAGTCGGCTGCGGCCCGGAGCTGGGGACTTGATGCTGCGGGAAGCTCCAGCTTGACGTCGGCCCCGGGGCCCAAAACATATCATCCCGGGAAGGCACTATGATACGTAGACGCTTAAGAATTGGAAGATAATCGCTGACACATGCTCCTACAAAGCTTTGTCGCCGTTGCTGGTTGGTCAACCCACCAGCCTTCTACCAGTCGTTCGACCTTTGGTCATCACCGGTCACTGTCGAGCATACTCAAACCCTCCTCCTCCAGCCAGCCCCTTTCACATGTTCGCTCCAACTCGTCCGTCGAAACATCCATGACCGCCGACGTCGCCCATTCCCATATTTCTACGCCACATCTACCGAATAAATGTTTTCCCATTACATTTGACGACGAGAATGACTTGAGTACCATCCCCGATCCCAGAAGCAGGGCTCTCAGTCCTGCCAGTGCAAACAGCACCGCAGCCATGCCCAAACATCCAGATCTTGACGATGAGGTGGCCACGCTAAGTACGAAACTCATCAATGCCATCAATCACCAGACGGCTCTCGACGACAGCTTGGCAGCCGCGAGGCTGGAGTTGGAGAGGGCCAGGGAAAGGATACGGCAGCTAGAAGCACAAGTGGAAGAGCAAAGAGAAATGCTTGCGGGCGATGTGTGGGTGAGGCGGAAAACCGTCGAAGCCGAGAAAACTAAGCTCCTAAATCGCCTCGCTGAAGAGAAGAAAGCCCGACTTGATATGGAGCAGCAGAAGAAGAAAATTGAACAGGAGCTGGAGAATTTGACGACAGCACTCTTCGAAGAGGCCAACAAGATGGTCATATCAGCAAAGGAAGAAGCCCGTGCTGAGCAAGAACTCCTTCAGCGAAAGAACGAACAGCTCCGCGCCCAGTTGGCTGATACCGAAAGTCTTCTGAAATCTCAGCAGGAACAGTTAGCAGAGCTCAAGCATGTCATGGAGCAACTGACTGCCGAGAGAGAAACGCAGTCACCGCCCACTATTCCATCCTCACCGTGCGCCACAACGTTTGATACTCCGGAGGGGACAAGTCGATCGATTAGCTCGCGTCATCAGAGCTTATCGTTGCCACTCACACCATCTTACCCGACAAGTTTCACTCATCTTCTGCGCCCTGTCCTGCGGACCGATCTGGCCGCATACAATGACTTCAAGGAGCTCCTCAGGACATCGAAGAGGCTTTCGGCAAATCGCCTGTCCACAGGGTCCACGTTTTCCGGACTGGCTTCTCTCAGCATTGGCCTCGGCTCAGTCGCGTCGCACATTGTACCGGCGAATGCGTCAGTGACCTCGCTGGCCACGACGGGAACCTCTTCGACGACCGCACACCAAAGCGCCAGTGCACCCGCTTCATCTGCTGGGCCTGGTGCATCTGCTGGTGCCCCAACACTCCCACCTCTGAAAGAAACAAAGTTCTACAAGCGGGCCCTCATTGAGGATATTGAGCCAACACTTCGTCTTGACATGGCACCGGGCCTTTCTTGGCTTGCCCGCCGGAGTGTGTTATCAGCCATCACGGAGGGATCGCTGGTCGTCGAACCCTCTCCTCCCACGGTCTCTGGGCGATTTGGCAAGGTTGTCAGGCCAGATCACTTCCCGTGCGCTCTCTGTGGCGAGTCGAGAGAAGAAGAAGAGTTCCTCCGTACCCATCGCTTCCGGATCAGCGAATCGGAATCCAGCCAAAATGCGTATCCTCTCTGCAGCTACTGTCTCGCTCGCGTTCGGTCAACGTGCGAGTTTCTTGGGTTCCTTCGTATTGTCAAAGATGGTCATTGGCGAGCAGATGATGAGGATTCCGAGAAGGCGGCGTGGGAGGAGAGCGTTCGCTTACGAGAACAGATGTTCTGGAGTAGAATCGGTGGCGGTGTCGTTCCGACAGGTCATACTCGCCATCCCTCGAGCTATAGCACGGTCCCGAGTGTTCAAGGGGAGCGGAGTCCTAGGCCGAGCCACGATGGACGGCGAACCGCCGAGTCTACAGCAGAGCATGAAGCGAGTAACTCAGAAACGCAAGAACTGTCAGACATAAACGATAACACAGCCATTTCCTGCCCTCAGCAGCAGACGCCCGGGGTCCCCCAGCCAGTCTCCGCTGAGATTTCCAAAACTGCGGTACAAGCTGCGACTGAATGTACCGAAACCAAGCCGGATACTTTGGTGACAGGCAATTAAGTCATTAAAGAACCGACGGAACATTCCGCAACAATACCTCTCTCGAAACGTTCTTGCCCCCTGAATAAGAGGTAGTACTCATGGCGTTGCTGCCGTATGTACTTCTATACATGCCTTCGTTTCTGGTAGATAAATGAGGACGGGGAAGATCATACCTTGTGTTATGGCGTCTGGGGTTTTGTCTTCCGTTTGCATTTTCATATTCCGTTTTCTTTGTCTGTCAAGCACTCTGGCCACAGGAAGGGATGGAGGAACCTCACCTATCAAAAAAGGCATTGAGTCTGGCGTATTACTCGGTGCTAGCTTTAGCAGTCGGGATGTTTATATTTTCCTCTTGTTTGTCTTTTTTTTTGGAAACGTTGACGATGAACGGATAGTCTGTACGGATGGATGGAAATGCTTGACACGATACGATACATACCTAGTAATTAATGACGACGACTCGAATGGGGATATGGGCTGGCTTTGAGGACCAGGTCTAGGTCGGTGATGCCATGAATGGATTGGGCTGTGTGGCATGCAAGCATACTTAGAGACTTAGGCAGTATTAATTGATGACGTGGTGCAATAGATATTTAAGTCGTCCCAAATATGTTTAGAGTCATATTATATGATAGCCGAGTGCATCCATTGCTATTTCGAAAGAACTTTTCCATGCTTTGTCATCTAGTTTTAAGCGCCAAAATCGCCTTTGCGACTAACAATGTCACATAAATATATTATTACCAGACTTTTAGGTTTGAACACCTAGAAGTGATGATTCTACAGATAATTCCAGTAGATGTTACGCAACCAACGGATATGATAATGATACTTTTCCGATATAGAACTTAATGGAAACGACTGGGTACTCTAAACTTCCAACAATTCTGAGAAAGTTAACTTTGACCACAAAGAGAAGGCAAAAATGATTTACATTGATGAAAACGTACATGTCTCCAATAATGGTGGAAACAAAAAAAAAATTAACCTGCGAGCTTGCATTAAAGGCGCCGAATTGAACGATATTAAAGATCAACATACGAATCGTCCGGCTCAAACAGACCAGTGGAATACCAACTCTGAATATCCAAAACACCGGATCCAATTAATCATTCCAATCCTCAAAGCCACCCTCTCCGTAAGGGTTCCACTCCTGTCCTGGATAACTCGTCGCGCTCATGACGGGAATATCGTCCAGATCCTTCTTGTTCTTGCTCTGCTCGTCCTCGATTTCCGCCAGTACGGGGATCTTCTCCTCCAACACCATGCGCATTTCCATCTCGCGCTGCTCTTCCGCCTTCTTCTTGGCTCTCTCGAATATCGCCACGTCGTTCTTGGCCAACACGGCCGCCGGCTGAATCGTGATGGGCGGCGGCGACTGCGGGTTGTTGCTGCTGGTTGTACCGGCTTCGGTTGGACTGGCTTGTTGCACTGTGGCGATGGTGGCCGATTGGATGACGGGGGACTCGTCGGACATGTCGTAATCGAAGGATCGTTCATTCTCAGAGGAAGAAGTATGGTTATTCGCGGTCGTGGCGGCGTGATTATTAAGAAGGCCTGATTGAGGGGGAACCATAGCCGGAGCCGGGGCAGAAGCAGGGGTAGACTGAGAGGTCGTGGTGCTACTTGGAGCAGTCACAGGCGGCGCATTGACAATGGTTTCTTCTGAGATAACGAAGTAATTCGCAGGAGGAGCCGGTTGCAGTTCTTGCTGAAATGCACGAACGCTTGGCTGAGCAGGCGCTTCAGGGTCATTCACAATGATGAAACTCGGAGTATCTGTCTGGGGCTGCTGTCGCTGTGATGGTTGCTGCAGCTGGGTAGGAGGAGGACGCGACTGGCGTGGGGTAGCATCATAGATGTTGTCAGCGGCCACACGTTGGGTCGGAGTCGTCAACTGATCCTGGTTCGTCGGAGAGTGAGGAGACTTTGGCTCGGCAGGAGGAGGGCTGACGGTTCGTTCGTGAGGAGAAGTGGGAGATGCCGTATGGTGACGGGTAGCATAATAGTTGGTAATATATGAACTAGGAAATGTCTCCTGCTCTTTCGTCCGTGCTGCACGCTGCGAAGGCAGCGACGAGATGTCATCCCCGCTAACCTTCCGTACAGGTTGACTTCGGCTTGCAGATTGAGCATCAGTGTTAGGATTTGGTAGACTATTAGATGACAGGGCCTGTCGGGCAGGAGGTTGCTGTGGCGGCAGGTCTGTCTCCTGCTTGAAGGAAGTATCTTTAGGGAGCGTGCTTGACTGCGCAGTCTCGGGTTGCGACAGCGTTTCTTCTGGCGGAGGAGGAGAAATGCTAGCCGCTGGTGGCTGCGGAGTGGGCGCAAGCGAACCTGGAGGAGAGATTTGAGAGGCTGATACAAGAGCAGCTGACGTAACCGGAACAGGTACGACCGAAACTGAAGAGACCGCTGTTGTGGGTACGGTGGCCGTGGATACGGGCGGCTGGGCTGGCGGCATCGACACTTGAGCTGTCGCCGGCTCGGAAGTCGGCTGTTGGACAGGAACGGACTGGGGACCTGGTGTCGCGGTGAGTGGTACTTGGTCGCTTGCTTGAGATGGTGTATGCGATAGGGCAATTGACGGGGCTTGCGATCCAGGAGTTGGCTGAGCGATTGTTGGCTGAACATATGCAGGATTGGAAACAGCGGGCTGGGCAGTAGCCACACTGGCCGGAATCGGCTGCTGTGGGAGAATACGTGGGATAGCGACAGGCACGGGAGCTTGTCCGGGGACAATTGGGACTTGTCCGGGGACAATTGGGACTTGTCCGGGAACTTGAACCTGGCCGTACATCGGGCCATGAGGCGGTCCAACCCAAAGAGGAGCCGGGGCCGGAGCAACACGACCTTCCCCATGCACAAACCCGTAACCAGCTGGGATTGGGACGGGGGCGTATTGAGGTTCCTGAATCGGGGCACCCTTGGGCGGCTGCTTTTGGGATTGTTGCTGGGGTCGAGCGGGTTGTGACGGGCCTGATCCTTGTACCGAAGGAGCAAACTGAACTGCAACTGCACGATCATGTTGAGGGAACGAAGCCGTTGCCGATTGTTGTGGTTGTTGCTGTGTCGGCTGTCGCTGGGCAGCTTGGGCGCTTTGGGTGGCAGAGGAGATATTCTGCATCGTTGGTTGTTGGCCTGGAGTTGGTTGGGCTGGGACTGTTGCTGTTTGGTACTTCTCTTCTCTGTGGCCGCGCTTGAAGGCTGCTAACAACGATGGCATAGAGCTCTTGTCCTTCTCCATTTTGAGTGGTGACGATGTTACCAAGTTCGAAACCTTGGTGCCCTTGAACAACTTTGAAAGCGTACTTTGTTCCTTCCCCTTCGACTGTTGTGCATTGGTAGGAAAGCTATTGGAGTGTATCCCGCCAGGACCAGATTGCTGTTGCGGGGGCTGAGGGGGAGGGAGTTGGCCAGGCCTGGTCGTCCATTGTCGTCCTTGACCGTCGAAGTATGACTGGCTGGTAGCCAACTGAGGACCCTGCGGACCAACAGGATGTTGTGAACCGGGCTGAGTAGAATGTTGAGCGGGAGGAACTGGTTGTGTCCCTAGAGCTGGCTCGCCAGCCTGTGCTCCCGGTGTAGAAGCTGCATTGGATGGTGGCATTGAAGACTGCCCTGGCACCGTGTTCCTTGGGCGAAGACTCGCCAGCGCACTTCGACCCTGCTCGATCAGTTCGCCGGGAATGCCAACTGGGGTAGAACGGTTTTCAGTGGCAAACTGCGAAACAAAAGAGGCCGCCGGCTCATCAACAGATAATGAAGGCGAGCGGGTTGGCTTCTGGCCAGCGTCCGTCGTCGTAGTGCCGCTCGGGGCACTTGGGGCACTTGAAGCAGTTGGGGCACTTGAGGTCTGCGGCTGGCCCTGAGCATTTTCAGGCGGCGGGAGGTTGAATGGTTGCCTGACGCTTTCCGGCCCCTCATTTAGAAGACGAGATTGATCCATGATAAGCTGGACTGCGGGCTGCGAAAGCTGTGAGACGGGCGAATCAACTGCAGAACTGCTGATAGATGGACTTGGATTAGGCACTTTCGAACCGTCCTGTTTCGATGATTGCTGAACCTGTGCTGGCTCAGCTGCGGCCGCGCTATCCTGCTCCTGGGCCAAAGCAGGTTTGTTCACAGTTTGAGGTTGGCTTGTAAACTGGGATCGCTGCGTTGGTGCAGGAGATTGTTGTACAGGTTGGACAGTTATTTGTTGAGCCTCAGGGAGAGTGGGCTGTTGTTGGCTTTGAGGACCAGACTGCTGGTGGCTCTCACCAGCACCAGACATCAGAGCCGCAGGACCTGGTGATGGAGCCGAACCAGGTGCACCAGGATTTCCGGCAATTCCAGGAGGGCCGAGCCGTGTTTGAGGAGGGAACGGCCCCTGCCCCGGGAAGACCGGTTGGCTTTGCAGTATGACAGGACGCCCGTCGGGACCAATAAACAATGGGCGACCATCAGGACCGACAACAGGACGCCCATCTGGGCCAACGGCCATCCGTATGCCATAAGACAAGTATGGACCCTGCAGGAACTGAGCATGTGCCGGGTTATATGGCATAAATTGGACTTTAGCTCCTGGTTGAGCCTGCTGTTGAGGCTGGACAGGAGGCTTCGAGTCGGGCTTGGCCTTCAGAAAGCCGAAAAATCCACTTGTTGACTTCTGAGCCTTTTCCTGGTCAGCATTGGAGGTTCTCTGAGCTGGCAACTGTGGTTGAGGCTGGGAAGGGGGTAAGCCGTAGCTAGGCTGTCGTAAGCCAGGAGCAAACTGTGCATTCGGACCGCCCGGGCGAAGACTGGGTGGAATAGTTTGAGTGTTGGGCATCTCGGACTGTGGGGCAGAATCAACTTGTGGTCCGGTTCCTGGCAGAAAAGTGCTGGTCTGGCTCTGTCGCAAACCGATGTCAGAAGCGGGTGGAGCTGGCTGTGAGTCATGGGCCGTCTGTACAGTGCTAGCATGGCTTAATCGCGGGCCTGTGTCATTCTGAGGAGGGAGGGTCTGCGAAATGGTCTTTGGCTGTGGGTGGGAGTCTGGTTGCTCCGGAGCTTGTGGCTGCTGGGGTTGTCTCTGGGCTGAAGTTTGAGCGGGCTGGATCTGAGGTTCACTCGGCGGAGGAAGTTGTGGTTGTGATTGTCCCTGTAATTGAACTTGTGGTTGTCCTGGGGCCTGGTTCGAGGGGGACCCATGGCCCTGAGTCTGGAACAGTGGCTGACCGGGTAATTGGTCATGAGGATAAGGCTGTTGGGGCTGCTGAGCTTGCCCAGGAAGTTTGACAGCAAATGATGGTGATGGTGCAGTCTTGGGGGCATCGGAAGGTGATGAACGATGAAAGACGCCCTTGACATTCTTCAGGGCTGCGAACCGTTTTTTGGGAGGATTTTGGTTGCTTCCAGCAGGCGGTGGGCCAGACATAACCGTCGTCGATGTTGACGTCCGAGGCATGCCGGGTTGAGGTGGAAGTTCTGATGGTCCGGGCTTGAGATGAACACCAATTCCAAACAAATTAGTCCGCTTCTTCTCCAATGGCCCCGGCTGGGGTGTGGGAGTTGGTGTTAGGCGCTCATTGACAGGAGTGCTTGGGCCTTGGGCAACAAGGCTGTCTTTGCTCTGGCTGTAAGAGATGTTGTCTGCAGGAGCTTGGGCGCCCTTTTGGCCTGGTCCGGCACCTGGCTGCTTTTGCTGAGAGGCTTCCTCCATGATGCTCGCTTCGGAGTCGGCATCGTCATTAGCACCTTGATTGCTAAGGGCTGTACTTGGACTGCGATGGTGTTCCGTGGTGTGATGACCAAAGCGACTTCGCAGACTGGAAAAGAAACCAGAGTTCCGTTTTTGCTTCCCTTCAGCAGAGGTGGAACCGGCTCCCGTCACATCACTTCCGTGGGTCTCAACACGAGATAATTTATTGTCATGATGACTGGGCGCTTGTGTTTCCTTTTGGAAAGCTTCCGAAGAAGCATTCGGTCCACCTGGATTCTGCTGCTGAGCCCTATCTTGTAGAGTCTGCTGGGACTGCTGGGTTGTCTGGTTCGGTTCTTGTTTCTGACGCTGCTTTGAGGAGGATGACTCCGAAAGTCCCATCTCCTTGTCAAGAGCATATGACTGTTGCTGGGTTGAACTTGGGGATCGACGGTGCCGATTGGGCGTCTGAAGAGGCTCCTGGAGATGCGACTCTTCCAATTTCCATCCATAAGGCTGGAAGCGCTGCATAAGGTTATTAGGCCACAGATGCGGCGGCAATGGCCGCCCATTGGGACCAGTGGGAACAGCATACGGGTGCTGTCCCATGGGAAGCATCGGGCCAGTCATTCCGGGAGGGAGGTTGCCAGGCTGAGCGGCAATTACCCGAGGGATATGGGCTGCTGGACCTTGTGCTAAGCCTGGGACAGCACCCGGAAAACCTTGGGCGGGCTGTTGGCCTTGCAGCTGCCACGACTGGCCCTGGGTTGACTCCTGAGAGATCTGAGAGACCTGAGAGACCTGAGAACCTTGTGAGCCCGGGCTCGGCCGATACACGTTCTGGATGTACTGCCCGGTGGGTTGCGAAGCAGCCATAAAATGGCCCATCGCGGGATGTGCAGCCGGCATGCTGACTTGCTGTGACGGGAGCATCTGGGGTTTTGTATTGCCCTGAAACCCTTGCTGAGACGACTGTTGAGGTTGCTGAGATTGCTGCGACTGCTGCAATTGGTGCGGCTGCTGCGTCTGTTGATGGGCTTGCAGCTGCTGGGATGATGATGATGATGATGATAACTTGGACTGCTGCTGGCGCTGATTCGGTTCATTCTGGTCATCGAGAGAGAAATCATCTGCGGTCAGGCCTAGAGAAGCGCTAAAAGTAGAATTCCGGCGGATGGGGGGCAGGCCTACAAAAGAAGAGAGACGGCGCAAGCCCTCACCACCACCACCCGACTCTTCCTGTTGCTGCCGCTGCTGCTGCGATGGCGGTGGCGGCGGCGGTTGCTGATACTGATACTGATGCTGCTGCTGCTGCTGTTGCTGTTGTGGATACTGATGACTCTGCTGATGACCTTGTATATGATATGCTTGTGCGTGACCGCCAGGCGACTGCAAGGGCCTGAAGCTCTGATTTTGCGCGTATGGAGCCATTATGTTTCGTTTGCGAATAGTACGCGACTGGCGAGGGTGTCGTCAGCTTGCGTTACGAAGGCGAAGGCAGCGCACAATTGAAAGGGTTGCGAGTGCAGGATATGTAGTTGATGTGAAGGGCGAAAGATTGACAAGAGTTCTTCGAATCTGCGAAAAGAGACGCTATGACAGTGAGGACGAGATAGGCCCTGGATTCTTGGAATAGCCGTCGCAGCTGCCGTCGCCAGCGATGGTTGGCAAAGCTGCGCGCGGTCAATTAGCGGCTGACCCGTCAGGGACAATGGAACTGAGGTGTTTTGGTTCGTGGACTCGCTTTTGATTGCCCGTCAGCCGGATAGACGTGGGGTTCAAGGTGGTCGGCAGCGTGCCCGCGCCGTGGCCTTGTAATTCACCCAAGTACCTAGTACGACCTGGAAGTTGTGGGTGATCTGCAGGTGTGCCAGCACTGCAACTGTCTGCCGCAATTGTGTTGGCCGTCTCAGGCGATGTCTCGGGAGCGTCACGCTGCACGCCAGGCCATGCACGAGAAATAGAAATTTGCTAAGTATCTTGAATTCAAGATCAAGACCAAGCGTCAGACGCTCGCGCTCGGCAGTCTTCCACCAGTTCCAAGAGGACAAGGCAAATTACTCAGAACCGCAAATGGCGAGGACAGACAGGTGGTCGCCAAAAAAAAAGGATTCGACGGGGCAAGGGAAACACAGAAACGCAGTGGGAGCACACAAAGGTCGCGTCGCACAAACTGGTAGTTCGGGTCCGGGTCTAGGTCTCCCCGGCCTGCCGGTCGGCGGCACCGCTATTTGGTGACACGAACAGGGGGAACTAGAATGGATTGATTGATGGTTAGACGCCGAGTAATCCGTCGGCAATATGTGCTCGACTCTTGCCCAGCTCGTCCTTCAGCGGCTCGCGTGCGTCTTACGGTGTGGTGCGCGCCGGGAAGAGAGGTTGGGCAGGCGGACAGGTCAGGCAAGCCTTTAACCTAAGTACTCCGCGCCAAGCTAGGCAGGCAGCCAAATATCGAACAGTCCAGTCGAGCCTGGCATTCAACGCCCCTCCGAGCGAAGATAGTGGACGTTCGAGATGCGACTCGCGCTGGCAGCAGGTGACGATCAAGATCGGTTATAAGATTGATGCAAGACAGCTCTGTGTGGGCCGACTGCGAACGCGGCTCGCTCAGTTTGCGATGGCTAGGCAAAATAGGCCAGGTACGTAGGAGCTTCTGGGGCTCTTGGGGCGCGGCAGCTTCGCACATGCTTCTCATTGAATGGAATGGTTGCCAGAGCAGGGTCCCAAAGGCCCGAGGTGCCTGAAAATGACTGGATGGCAGGTCGACCGGGGGCCGTAACTGTGAGACTGCGGATTGGCTAGCAGCTCTGGGCCACTGGCTGTAAGCTGCAGCTCGCGTTCGTTAGCCCCGTTCGCTGACGGTATGTTTCAATATCTGGTTACCAGCCTGGTCGAACGTTGAAGCTCTCAAGGCCTGCCCCCATGGGCGGCGTAACGCAGCGCATGAATCAGGCAAGTACAAAGTGCCTTAAGTAATTGCGATGCGTAGGGCTGAGGTGCTAAAATCCCCCGCTGGCCATTGGCATCTCTGCTGTGCTGCACGGAGCACAAGGCACTGAGCGCTGTGACAGATCGGGCTGCATGTAAACTTCAATCAAGGCCCGTCAATTCCTTGTGGCGCTGAGAGAAAGCGGCGGGTGAAGTCGTCGCACCCTTCATCCTTAGTTGTGCTGTTGGTGATCCTTCTCGGTGGTTGTTGCTTGCTGATTTAGTCATCCGTTGAAAAGCGGAGAACTGGGAGCCCAGGCGGCAGGGCTATAGGACCCTTGTTGGGGCGCTGGGGGGGATGATGACTAGGGAATTGCCCCTTTTGGGGAACGCGGCTCGAAACAAGCGGGGTTCAGGCCGGGCCGTAAGGCTGGCCGATCAGATAGATGTGAGCCATACATACATAATCCGTAGTGGATGAGGCTTCAGAACGAGAAACTGTGTAATCGATATGTATGTAGATTCGCTCGCACTTATCCTAGAAAATATCCATATCTAAGGTAGGTCGTACATGTATGTTGGGCTTGGGAGAACCTAAGATTTTGTAGGAAAAAAAATTAGATCGTAACAAAGCCTTGTTTCCCTCATCTATAGAGAGCAAGACATCCAAGGCTGAGGCCAGAGAGGTTCTTCAAGCTCCATTGGATAGCCGCTGTGAACATTGGTTAAATGCCTCTGATAGTTTGGGTTGAGGTAGATTAAAACACGGGTAAATGCAACCACAATAATCAACACCGAAAAAATAAACAATCGAAGCTACCTCCTCTCTTCCAGCTTGTCCTCGAGTGCCTTCAGTTTGCTCCGGCCCTTATTCAAAAGCCCTTTACCGGCCTTTCCTGCCGCCATCAAGAACTCCTTGCCCTTTGAACCCATCTGGTTGCTTGAATGTCCCAACTGATGTAAATGATGAGATGCTCCCGACAACACGATCGGCGACTTCGGCGGGCCTTGACCCTGACCCGGAAATCCAGGGGAACGCAATGCCGGAGTCGTTGAAAACCCGGAGTCAACATGTTCAGGGTGTCTTGCCAGCATGACCGATACCCACTCCGTCAGCCCAGAATCCGCTGTAGAGACCTGCCATCGAGCATGGTTGTACTGTTTGATGCGCTCTGCTGGTGAACTTAGTTCCATTATTTTGCGGAATGGCATAGTATTAGGGGAGTCTTTCTTGATCGAAGAAACATTCGAGGTCTTAGCCTGCTCGGCCTCCGGAGATTTGCCCGTCGATGAGTCTTGTGAAACAGCATGTTCACTTGGTGACAGCGGCCGAGTGCTTATTTGAACATCAGGCCGTTCCAAAACCGGAGAACGGCTACTGACGCTATAATCGGACACGGAGAAGCCGGGAGCTTTATCGGAAGCGCCTCCAGCTGCTGCTTGACTTCGCTCAGGAGGACAGACAAACTGTGGATCTGGAGATGGCTGTCGAATGTCCACTTTAGAAGATATGGGTGACGGCTTAGTCACCGCGGTAGTGGCAGCAGTTGGTTCCGTAGCAAGCACGGAGCTCTGTGCCACATCGGACACAGAAGCTTTGGGCTCAGAAGGTGTTTGTGCTCGCTGGCCCGAACTGTTGATGATGCTTTCGCCAACGTCTTCTGCCTCCCATGAGAAGCGATTGCGGGGTGTTCCAGTCCCGTTCGCTGTTGTATCAGGAGCACCGGCTGGATTAATCGTTGTAGAGTCTTCTGGGCTGGTCTGATTGACAACGTTTTTGGCTAGTATGGCGGAAGGTGGTTTCTGAAGAGTGTCCAAAGGCCGTAGCGAAACCGGTGAAGGCTGTGGAGATTCTTTCGGTCGATCGCCCTGGGAGAACGTCTCTCCAACTGATGCCCAGTAATCCCCATAGACATCGCCAAGATAACTGCTTTCGCGAGCAAGCTCGAGTTCTGCTGCAGCAGGATATGCAGTCGTCGGCTCCCTGGCTTTTCCGCCTAACCTAGTAGGCGGCTCTGATGGAGTCAGGGACTTGATGATCTCCTCACTCAAGATGTCGCTGTCTTTAACCGGGGAGCTATTCGACGAGCCAAAGGACGTGTCTGCGTCTAATGGAGGGAGGGAAACGATGGGGGGTAGAAGAGAAATGTTAGCATCCGACGAACCCTTTCGAGGATTTAACGGTGCCGTGGTCGTTAGCCCAAGATGGAAAGAGGTTGCATTTGTCGTTATTTGGCTTCCAGAAAGGCGATCTTGGTTTGTAGGCGAGTGTACATTACGGTCCACATTAGACGTGGCGTGTTGAGGTGAGACCGGGCTAGCTATATGGAGAGGGGACGGTTCACGCGGCGAAATAGGAAGGGTTGAAACTGCCGTAGCTGCTTTTGTCGCGGGGGTAGATGTTGGGATAACCATCTCCTGGCTATTTGGTGTTAATGTGACCTGCTGAGGTTGCCCTGCAGGGAGCCCGGGTGCCTCTGGAGAACGTGGGGATGGTATTGCCTTAGCCGGCAGCTGATGAGGAGAGAGCGCTGGATTTTGAGGGGAGTGAGAAGGCTCAAGAGCTGGTGTCGCGCTTTCAGAAACCCAGCCACCTGGTAACGCTGGGGCAGTCGGGGAAGAGATAGTGTGCTTTCCTGCACGTAATGCGGCCTCGCGTGAAGGCTCCGCTGCGGGTTGCCGTTGCTCGGTGGGACCGTCGCTACCTGGGGATAGTTCGCGAGGTTTATCGCGAAACGGCAGCCCAACGGCCTGATCGGGCCCGGCGGGTGAGGAGGAGGTAGTAGAGTTGCTGGCCACGCTAGCGCTGGAAGAATGCAGCGGTGCGTTCGAATCGACGACCGGTTTTGAAGGAAAGGACACAGGCGTGTGCGGAGGAGGGTGTGCAGAAAGCAAAGTGCATGATTGGCCTGACGTCAACCCTGCACAGGCCGGCTGGATGCTGGGTGCAGCAGGCGTACAATCGGATACAGAAGACTGCATAGAAGTCTGGGCGGGCGAGTCAATTTTCGAACCAGAAAAAAGCGCAGAGGAGAAGAAGTCTTCTCCAAACCCAGACATGCGAGCTAAATCCGGTAATTGCGGACTTGTTGAAAAACGCCGCGAATTCCCTGTGCCCGCACAGTCGGAGTTTGGCTCCTGAGACAGCTTTGTGTCCCCTCCTCCTGCTGGATGCGCAACCGTGGATTCTCTATGGCCATAGCTGTCAATTAAGCCCTCGAGACCATACTCGCTCTTCCTTTCAGCACTCAAAGTTGCGTCATGGACTGGCTGCAGGCCCAAGCCAGTATTTTCTGATACAGATGGCTTGTGAGCAGTCTCGTCAACCCGTGTTCCAGCGGACACTGCTGTACTGCTAGGAAATGTACCAGCCTGCGGGCCTCGTCGTTCCTTTTCTTCCTCAACGCGTCGATAGATGTCAGCTGGCCGAACGAACGGTGACTTGCTAGGCGACGTAGCTAATCCAGCTCTCTGGGGAGACGCCGACCGCTGTTCCGCCCATGGTTTCATTGTGCCAACAGTTCGAGGGCTCGAAAGCGACTGATTAACCAGAGTTGTCGTTGTATCCATTCCTTTCTCTCCAGACGTTGTCACCAGGGGTGGCGGGCCAACTGTCGAATCGGGCGATGGGAATGTTCTTGGAAATGGTGACAGGACCGGACGAGCCTGAAAAGGCCTCTCTATACCAGGGCCTGGCGGAGTGCTTATGGTGGGAGTCGATTTGAAGGGATTGACAGGCTCAGTGGTTCTTCGATTGGGCCCTGGGAATGGGCAACTTTGCGATGGGGAGGTCGACATTCCGGGTGGTAGGGAAGATCCTGTGCCTTGAGGTTGTCGCGTAGCCGGAGGGCGTTGGGGGCCCATTGGTCTCACGGGCGGGGAAGGTTCATGCTCGTGGGGCGGTGCGTCATCATAGCCACCTCCCCAGTCGTCGCCATCATAATTTTGGGGTTTAAAGTTTGCCCATTTCTTCGTTTTCTGGCGATTCACATTCACTTTGAACTTGTTGCTATCACTTTTCGGCGGCGACATGCTCAGAGGACTGCTCAGATTACTCGATTAGGATAAGCAGATCTCCTACTGATTGAGAAACATGTGGACATGGGCATTACTGACATAGTCCTGCTGGTCGGAAGGACATTTCCGTATGTGCCATCCATGGTGACTGACCGACTGGCTGCACCTTGTGTTGTCCAAAGACTTCGTTACCGATGCATCCGCACTGGCGGTAATGAAAGTGCTGGCTAAGATAATGCAGTTATGTTGGTATAGAGGAAGAGCGGCTGAGTCGACACTGAAGCCGACGACAAGTCCGTGTGCGATAAAACGCGATGGATGTTCAGGGTGCAAGGAGAGGGTCGACAAGCGGTACAGGGACTCGAGAGCGGCAGAGACACCCGTGGACCGACTTATCAGCAGTTGCTATTTATGTATCTAGTTGCTTGCAAGCGTGCTAGCAGTCGCAAATATTGTTGACCACACAGCGGGCATTCGAGTTGTTGGCCGGTTGTTGTTTTAACAAGAAGAGGAGAAGCCCAAACGATCATCAAGGAGAAAGGAACAAACTGCTGTGTCGTCAGTCGGTTCGGCATAGGAGCCGCCCCACGGACAAATCCACGCGATTAAACTCGAGATGGAAACGAACAACCGGGTCATGGTGGCTTCACAAGGGTACTCCTTGCCAAGAGGATCTGCAGCCAAAAAAAGAGTTCTCCTACGCGTCACCCTTTCAGCACGTCTGATTCGTGATTTGAGAACTTGATGTGGGGAGGACCCGTCGACATTCCCGCGCTTGCAGAAATGCATATGGAAAAGGTCTGGAATCCCCAGGCCCTTTCATACAGATCACAGGTCATGAAGGTACTTGTATGTAGAAATGAACACCGGATCTGGACCGGCTCTGTTTGTCATCTGTGCAGCATGCCGTTTAGGACTGCAGCTACGCATCGGTAGTAACAACTTGAGAGGCTCGATTTAGACCTGTCAGTGGAGGGACTCACCGCTGAGCTTATGAGGAGACAACCAGCATATCCCACGCAATATTAACTCTCCCACGAGGTGTAGGTACAAGCATTTCACGCAAGCATGTACACTAAATTCTTATGGCGTCCAATTATCTGGAGCATCGAGGGCGAGTGTATCTCTGTATGTCGGCCGCAAAGTTAAGATACTGATGCATAGGACCAAAGGCCCGATGTCTCCCATAAACTCCAGTTGTTTTCCCTATTAATGTGGGCAAAGTAAAGAGTCCGCTCAATTGCTCTTGTAAATCAATACTTATGACTGCCTAATTCAGACTTTGTTTGCAATGAAGCTATACCAGCAAATGCAAACAGTCCAAGAAAGGTTGGTTCCATAACCGGCAACACACAAGCTGGCCAGACATTCTAGGCGATCCTAGGCGATCCAGGTCCAAATATGAATGAGGATTGCAGCTCACTTAAAACTAGATATGTAATGGGCAGCTGGAAGCCTCCAAACTCATCACATACAGCATAGACAGAAGAGAGCAACTGACATACTACTTTACATGCATACTCGATTTGAACTCGAGCAGCTCAAGATGCTGCAATCTTGATGCACAGCCTGTCAGTAGCACCGGGGCATCCGCCGTTGGACTGGAAGCTTGAGAGTTTGGGGTCGTTTCATATACACAGTAAAAACACAGTTTCCGCAACCCATATTACTGTGCTCAGACAAGGGACCGCGGTAACCACTGCCCCAGCTTTGTCACAGTGGAGGCCCAAGCGCCACAGCCTTGAAGGCGAAACCACGTTTCCCTCCCCAGCTGAGCCCCAGATTCCAGCTACCACAGCCCTCTTGCCATGCAGCATCACGCTCATATTTTCGCTTGATCGTTTCGTGTCGAGCCAAAGAGAAATTTATCCCTTCACTAGAAGTCATATTATCTTGTGTGTGTGTGTGTGTGTGTGTGCGACATCTGGCGCTCTTAGTTGCCCTGCGCTTGGGTGACGCGCGGCGCTCCAACAACCCCTGAATATAGATCCCGATCGCAGCCGAATACAGACTGGCTACACATCCTCAAGTACTGTTTAGTCCACAGCGTCCACTCTCTCGTTGATATCTTCAAAAGGCTGCTGCCATGGCTGTCGCAATCAACGACCGCACTGCGGAGTTCCGTCAGATTGTCTCCGCCGCACAACGAAAGCAAGCAGCGAAACCAGGCTCTCAAAGACTCCTCAGCGATGCTCAACGAAGCGCAGCCGGGCCGCCGCGCCGCTCCGAGTTCGCGCGTCAGGCTGCGGAGATCGGAAGGGGCATCTCAGCTACGATGGGGAAGTTGGAAAAGCTGGCGCAACGTTGGTAATCCCAAGCTTTCTGCTTCTTCGAGAGCAGCGCTAACCAGCTAATAGTGGCCAAGAAGAGATCGCTTTTTGATGATAATCCGGTTGAGGTCAATGAGTTGACATTTATTATCAAGCAAGACCTATCTCGACTCAATGAGGAGATCCGCAACCTTCAGGCCCTTTCGAAGCGTCTACACCCCAAGCCAGATCAAGAAGGAGAAAACAACAAGAATATCCTACTGCTCCTTCAGGGAAAGCTGGGCGACGTCAGCGCAAACTTCAAGGTACGTGGGATGCCGCTTAAAGGTGCCGATCCAACGCTCACTTCTCTCGCAGGAAGTTCTCGAAATCAGAACCAAGAACATCCAGGCATCAAAATCGCGGACTGAGGCATTTGTGTCCACTGTTGGACAGCATGCCCATGCGGCCCTCCCACCGTCAACATCCCCGCTTTATGGCACCCCGAATAGAGGAACACCAATGCCGTCCACTGACCTAATTTCCCTGAATCCCATGGGCGACCAACAGCTGCAGCTGCAGTTACTGGAAGAAGGTCAAAACACTTATATCCAACAACGAGGGCAAGCCATCGAGGCCATCGAGGCCACTATCAATGAGCTGGGATCGATGTAAGAACAAGCAGCAGCGTCTAAGTGTACAGCACGCGGAAAGCTGACTGAGGCTGCAGTTTCGGGCAGCTGGCTGCCATGGTCAGCGAACAGTCTGAAATGATCCAAAGAATTGACGCCAATACGTATGAAACCCATCATGTTCCCCTACTCGAGAGTTACGCTGACTCGTGGACAGAGAGGAAATCGTGGACAATGTCGAAGGAGCTCAAAAGGAATTGCTTAAATATTGGTCTCGAGTGTCGAGCAACCGGTGGTTAATCGCCAAGATGTTTGGCGTATTAGTATGTGCCGTTCACTTCTCACCCGATAAACCAATGCTAACCATCAACTAGATGATCTTTTTCCTGCTCTGGGTATTGATCGCCGGGTAAACATGCACTGGTCTCGACATTTTTCTTGTTCTCTTCTTTGTATAGCACTTGTTTCCACGTACTACTTGCTCTGGCGTCATCATAGACCATTGCATGGTAGACTTTGGTAATATGGTTCAATGGGCATTCAACGAGAGCAAATGGTGTGGGTATGGTATGTGCGATTTACACGAACTACGCAGCTGGGCAGGGTTTGCTGTTGCAATACGGACAGATTACCTTAATGACAAACTCTCACCTAGGTTTCCCAAACGGTGAAATCCTAGCCTTGAGCTGCGTGCACGAGGCAGCGGTGAGCCTGCTGCCGCACCTAAAGCCAGCTTCTTCTTGATCACCGTAATTTTCCACCTATCAGAGTCCCTCGCCATTGGTCTAGATGCATACGATGAAAACAGTAATGGCCATCCCCTAGCCAAGCCAAGAACCCCGCGTCACGCCCCACGAGACGGCGTGTCTGAGGAGGGGCAGTTTCCGCCGATATTTTCCATCCTCGCTCAAACTGGCACGCCCCGTGCCGAATGTCTCAATAGTCGACATCCCATTTAGCCGGTCACCAACATACCCACAATGAACCGTAGACGACATGACGGCAACAACCTCCCCTCAAGTTCTCCATGCTAATCTTTCTTTCTTTCCTCTCTAACCTTCCCTTAACCTGGGATTTTAAGCTGTCGTGGGCAACAGGCTACCTCTAGGTGCCTAGCTTGACTTGAGAGCAGCACCAGAGTTGTCTCTAGCACATCACCTGCTACCACTTACACCCCGAGATCTTCTCCCTCGCCAGCTTCATCCCCGTCTACGCCTTCGCCTCGTTTCCCAGTTCGTGTCTCAAGCTTCTATCGCTTGTCAAGGCTCTAGAACCATGGCCAACAAGACTTACAAGCTCAACACCGGCCAAGAAATCCCGGCTATCGGCCTTGGTATGCTTTTCAATATTACCCCTTCCGTGAAAAGCCCCAGGCGCTTGGACTCGTCTAACGTCTGAACAGGGACTTGGCAATCCCCTCCTGGCGAGGTCCGCAAAGCAGTCTACGTTGCGCTTGAGGCTGGATATCGGCTGATCGATTGTGCTTATTGCTATGCCAACGAGGATGAGGTCGGGCAAGGGTTAGCGGACGCATTCAAGGCCGGTATTGTTAAGCGAGAGGATATCTTTGTTGTGAGCAAAGTCTGGACAACGTACAATACGCGAGTGGAGCTGGGATTGGACAAGAGTCTGAAGTCTTTGGGCTTGGATTACGTGGACTTGTTCCTAGTGGTAAGTCAAACCACAGGGCATGGGATTGATGCGTTTGGCTGACGTGATGTGTGTAGCATTGGCCATTGTTGATGAACCCGAACGGTAAGGGATCATTGTCCAGAGAACCAACAAGGGTTGCTGATACTAACGCCAGTCGTCAAGGCAACGACGATCGGTTCCCCAAACTTCCCAATGGAGAGCGTGATATTATCCGCAGCCACAACCACGTCGATACGTGGAAGCAGATGGAAGAGGTGCTCAAGACTGGCAAAACAAAGGCTATCGGCGTCTGCAACGTACGATAAACCCTTTTTCAAAGTGCACAAAGGACGTTTCTAATACGCAAACAGTACAGCAAGCGCTACCTCGAGCAGCTCCTCCCCCATGCCACTGTTATCCCAGCAGTCAATCAGATTGAGAACCACCCGGCGTTGCCCCAGCAAGAAATTGTTGATCTCTGTAAAGAAAAGGGCATCCACATCATGGCGTACAGCCCATTGGGTAGCACTGGCGGCCCTCTGTTCCGTGCCGAGCCGGTTGTTAAGATTTCAGAGAAGCATGGTGTTAAGCCTGCGACCGTTTTGCTGAGTTATCACCGTACGTTGTCACTTAAGCTTCCAAGTTTCCTTATGACAGTTGCTAACCAAAGATGTTGTAGTCCGTCGAGGAAGCACTGTCCTGGCCAAGTCAGTCCACCCTGAGAGAATCAGGGAGAACCTGAACCTCATTGAGCTGGATGATGACGATATGAAGCTGCTAAATGACTACTCGGACAAGTTAACCAAGGAGGGCAAGCTGCAGAGGTTTGTGTATCCGCCATTTGGTGTAGACTTTGGCTTCCCAGACAAGTCTTAATAGTTCTTGGAATTTCTATGGGTTAGAGTGTGTGCGGGATAAATTTCAGAGCATCAAAGTTTATAGTTGCTGTATAGACAGATCTGCGTTCATCTATGCCCCCTTTCCCTAAGATCATCATGTCCTTGACACCCGATTCACATGTTCACCATCACTTTGAGGACTAGGTTGCCTTGATCGTCCTTAACCCTGGCAGCCATATCAAAAGCCTTTGGGATACTCTCCATCCCATAGAATCGTTGTGTTATAAGTTTGGTGAAATCTGGCAGCCCAGGTCTTCCACTTGCCAGTAATTCAATCACCTTTGGATAGGTGCCGGCATACCTGAATACACCAATCAAGTCAACTTCACGGAGAGCAGCTGCTGAGATGGGAAGCGTCTGGATCGGAGTGCCCATTCCGATAATCATGATCCGGCCGCCAGGAGCTGTAGACTTAATGCTGCATTAGAACAAATATCGGGACTTGCTTCTTTAAAGGGTAAACTTACGTAGATAGAGGCCTGCAAACATATTTCACCGCCAGTGCACTCGTAGGTTGCGGATACTTCACCAAGAGGCTTGTCTTCTCCGGGGAGAATGATGGCCTTCACCGATTCAGCCATCTCTTTGGCAAAAGCCAGCTTATCCTCGACCGTTGTAGGCCGCTTCATGGGCACGACAACGAAGGCATCCGCAAAACCATTCTTAACAGCGAATTTAACCCGATCTTCTTGTATGTCGGCAATGACTACCCTAGAGCTGGGGACCAAAACCTTGGTGATGGCTGCACAAAGTAGGCCCACAGTTCCAGCACCAAAGACAAGGACTGTTGAACCAGGTGAAAGGCCCGCCCTTTCTGAAGCATGAAGAGCCACAGACAGGGGCTCGACTAGTGCTCCAAGTTCAAGAGAGACATTAGGCGGGAGCCTACATGATCTTTGTTAGTATAGCATTAGGAGTTCCGAGCAATATGCTGAACCGTACTTATGGCACCATTTTGCGGGGTGCACGATTTCATCCTGCAGTGTGCCCTGAGCATGAGGATAGGCCTTGGCTGAACTTTTGAAGCGCATTTCCCGGCAGATGTTGTAGCGGCCGCTAACGCATAGCTCGCACTTCTCACAGGGCTGGCCGACTTCGAGGGCCACATGGTCTCCAACTTGCAATTCAGCAACATCCGAACCCACTGCAGTGATGATGCCGGCAGACTCATGACCAAGAGTGAGTGGCTCTCGCACGATGATGTCGCCATTCCGGAAGTGGTTGAAGTAGTGAAGGTCAGAACCACACAAGCCTGTTGATTTGATCGCTACTCGAACGTCTTTTGGGCCAAGGGGGGGTAGTTCCCTCTCTTCCTGTGTGAAGGTGTAAGATTGGTTCCAATAATAAAGCCTCAAAAGTGGATGAACTCACGAGTCGAAGATCACGGGCACCATGAAGAACGGAAGCCTTAACTTTAGTGGCTGCCATCATCCAAGCCTCAAGATCAACGGATTGCAGAATTACGGAAGAACTGAAAGCATGCACGATCGTATGGACAAGCAAATGCTGCAGGTGAGGTTATCAGAAGAGCCAACAAAAGTAAAGGCTGAAGTATTAATTGTCAAGGGAGCACAGCATGGTCACCGGAGAGGCATCGGCGGAAATGGAAGACATGTACAAGCCAGATCCAGACCAAAGTCTCCGTTCTGACTCTTTGAAACCTTACCTGCTTTGGACACAAAGAGGAAACAACGCCCGAAGCTTGCATCAAAAGATCTTATTATGCTATCTAGCTAAGGAGGACCGAACCGGCGGAGCAGCCAGTTCAGGTCTGGTGACCAACCAATGTCCAGTGGTCAGGGGCAGCAGGCAATCAACCACTTTAATCCAAGGAGCCGACGAGACTAACTGCGGCCTGTCATTGAGAAGATGGTCACTTGCGCCGTAAAAAGTCGGTGGGGAAGAGCGCGGCAAAGCCAGCTGTTGGTGTGACACCTGTCGAGCTTGGGCATTGGATGCATTGGGTGGAGCTTCCACGGGAGGTTCCCCGTCATCGGATCCGGGTCTGCCCCCGAAAGGCAATCCACCGCGACCGAAGGTGTAAATTACACGCGGGAGTTCCTGTAAGACGTTGCAATACGCCAAAACAGGAATGTTTCGCCGAACTCCCTCGCTAAAATACACATAGTTATGGTAACAACACTAACATCAGCGTAGCCAAGCTGACAGACTTCCACATACACCCGCCGACTTCCCTACTTAAACGTCTGCCCTGTTCTATTGATGGAAGTCCCAGACACTTCGGTTCAATTGCTGTTCTAATCTCCATAATACAGGTTCTTCAGGACATCACAATGACTACCAACAACAGCATTATGTCCTTGTTCTCCCTTGAGGGCCAAACAGCTCTCGTCACAGGAGGGACTCGAGGAATTGGTAAAGCTGTCGCGATTGCTCTGGCCGAAGCCGGAGCCGACGTTCTGCTGGTCCAGGTAGAGCTAACCCTCTTCATACAGCTTCTGAGTGTCCCCCTTGCACACACTTCCAATTTCTCCGAAGATCCCTCGCTGACCATGTCACTCATAGCGAGACGAATCCTCCACGGAAACCCGTGACGCAATCAGAGCGTTGGGCCGGAAGGCCGAGATCTACACAGCAGATCTTAGCAATCCTAGAGACGTCTCCAAGATTGTGCCTCGTGTCCTCGCAGATGGCCATGAGATCCGCATACTGATAAACTGCGCGGGGATTCAGAGACGCCATCCTTGCGAACAGTTCCCTGAGTCTGACTTCAATGAGGTATCAAGCCTGCCTCGTTAATCTGTATATCTGCATTGTACTGACAGAAACATCCGCCAGGTTATCCAGGTTAATCTCAACAGTGTGTTCACGCTCTGCCGTGATGTTGGCGCACACATGTTACAGCTGGAACCACATCCTGTGACCGGCCGGCGTGGCTCCATCATCAATTTTGCTTCTCTTTTAACTTTCCAAGGTGGCTGGACAGTTCCAGCCTACGCGGCCTCCAAGGGTGCCGTCGGTCAGCTCACAAAAAGTTTTGCCAATGAGTGGACAGCGCGGGGTATTACCGTCAATGCCATTGCTCCTGGCTATATCGAAACAGATATGAATACAGCATTGTTGAACAACCCGGAAAGGTTGGCAAGCATTAGTGCCAGGATACCTGCCGGCAGGGTAAGTTAATTCATGAGATATGAATGTTAGGCGGTCATTTACTGATATCAGCTTTTAGTGGGGGACTCCTGATGACTTCAAAGGTACGGCGGTATATCTAGCAAGCAAAGCCAGTTCGTATATGAGCGGTCACATCCTAGTGGTCGATGGTGGATGGATGGGGCGTTGAAGAACGCAGATTTAGCTCCACACAAGAATGACTTTCTGTTTCTGTTTAACAACTTAGAGCTTATTCGGGTTAATACAAACTCTTGTACACATGTTGAAACTTAATCCTTGATTGAATTCATGACAGACTCCATCCAGGGATATACCGATTCATTTGCCTTCGGATACCCCATATGCAACGCCCCTGGAAAGAAACGGCCCTCTTTCGGAGAACCATGCTCAAAGAGCAACATACTATCCTCGATGGGTGTGAGACCGTCAAGCATTCCCTGATACCAAATGTTAGGAACGTTCCAGAGCATCCTAGGAATAGTTAGGAGTGACTCACATTGACCAACAACAGCCGAGTGCTCGGCTTATCGAGAATTCCGGTCTCAAGCAGCGAAAATTTCTTCTGAGCTTTGGTTTTAAACTCTTCCACCGAGTCAAAACCATACTTGACAGCCAGGGATGGTAACAACCTTCCGGTAGTCAGCATCGACTGCACAGGCTCAACGTGCATCTGGACATACTTACTTGAAGGGATACTCATGTCCATCAATTTTTTCAAGCCACTCAGGATCGAAGAAATAATGGCATCCAGCACCCTGAGCAACGCACCCAATGAGCTGATCTTTATGCGTGTGGGCAATACGAATAGCGTAGTAACCGCCACTGCTCAGTCCCCAGACCATGACTTTCTTCATATTGAATCTCCCGTCCTCGGCCATCCAATCAAGAAGACTCGTCCACAGTCTGTCAGGTGCCTCTGGGTCCGCACGGTCGGCTGGACAATCCGCTGTACCAGGGATTTCGACAACAATCGCAGCCCTGTCAATCCGAGTAAATTAAGTTGTCGTCTCCCCTTTTTTGCGCACCGCAAAAGGTTTAAAACTCACCAGCCTCTCTTCAAGAACTCATTGCACCTTTGTGTGTTATCAGGCCGGTATCCATCCAATCCAGTTAGCAGGATCACCGCGGGCCATAGTCTCTTGTCCCCATTCTTGTCGACAGGAATGCGGACATAGATGGGAATAAACTGGCCTTCTCTCTGCTTCCGGTGCTTGAAATCAACTTCTACCTCCTCGAGAGGACTTTCCCATAGGTTCCCCACATAGCGGTATACCTTCTTCTGTGTCTCAAAAGCAACTACCTTGCTTGTGAGATCCGTTCCTCGAGGTAAAGATGAAAGGTAAGGAAAGCGAGAGATCCTATAAAGAGCACAGGCGCGGAGGTATAGAGACGAGGCAAGGTCCTTGTCTCCCCTTTGCCGGAGGGCAGTCTCTGCCTCCAGGCACAATCTCTGGGCAGCAGTGAAGAATGGTAGCGCATACTGTGGATGATAAGGGTCCGAGATATTATTCTAGCTGATTGTTAGCTTCGAACTTTTGTTTCTGACAGTCATGAGTGTTGTTGAGTAACTGCAATCATGGGAAGAAAGGAGGATTCAGAAGTTTCTAGGGACCGTACTTCGATAAGCTCTTTGAAAACTGGCTCAAAGTCTTCATAAGCGCCATCATGAAATGGATAGACGGCCTTTTCGCACTAGCTCGGAAATTCTGATTAATGGACGGACTACAAGATAAAGGCAAACGATAATTTTCAAAAATTCCAGGAAAGATGCATACAGCAAACTTCCACTTCGTCTCCCAGAGGGCTTTGATGCTCTCATGATGTGGCATTCTGGCCTTGAATGCTTCCTGGCCCATTAGCCAATGCTTTGAAGTATTCGAATTCCCGCTGGATCGAGCTTGGGAACCGATCTCGTAGCTTAGAGGAGCCATAGTAATGACAGAGTTTTGACTGCGTTGAAAACACACAAGATTTATGCTCAAGACTTGTGAGATGATATCAAGAATCACAGGTAGCGCGCCTGATGGGATTAAAGACACCAACAATAGTTCTTCTGGTGAACAGGGGCACACCGTTCCTCCTGCCGCTGTAGACAACTCTCACGCGGGCTCTCCGGCGGTTATGACTTGGTAAAGAGAAAAAACCGGTCCTTTGACGAGCCCTAGAAGGCGCAGCCGGCAACTGTTAATGACTGTTTCCCTCGGACTTCAGATATCATTGACCGTTTGAAATAATGACTCAACCAACTTACTGGGACTGGACCAAGGCGCATCGCACCCGGGAAACCAGCGCGTTGAATTCGCGGAAAGACCACATGTCAGCCTGGCTCCTCATTGTCTTGATATCGAAAGTGGGGAGGGCACACATCAACAGAAAGTCCGATGAACTTATACTAAAGCTTGTCCGAGGGATTGAGAGGGGTGATATCTGGAGGACATTGGGGATCTCCGAAGGCCGGCAGGCCGACACCTGACGAATCGTGGGCCAGCTGAGCAAAGCCTACAGGGCCTACCAAGGATGAGAAGCGGGTGAGTTCATATCTAGTCAATCTGAATTATGCATCTATGTCCAGCATCTGTGCCTTATTGATGAATACTAGCTGTGTGTGAAGGGCTTTGACGGATCATGAAACTATAAGGGTCAGAGGAGCTTAGTAAGCAGGGGCGGATATAGATGAGAGTTCTAAAATTCCTTGATGGAACTGGAAAATCCCTTCTCAGAATCACTGCCTCAGGCACACACGATGCCATTAAAATGAAATTGCTATCAAGGATCACATGCAAACATGTGATACTAGCTCGTTTAAGCTCTAATGTAGGGGAAGTTGAGGAGAGGGGCCGGGAGCGGAGGGGGGAAGGGGATGTGGTGCCACCGCGGGAAAGCCGACAACGACCATGGCCCGACTTTGAAAAGCGGCGGATATAAAGCATATAATATAGAGAACAAGAAACAGCTCGGGCGACTTGTACTAATAGCACACACTCCATGGAGTTCGACGGAGACTTGGCATTCTTTCTGGTAAAACCCTCAAATAAACACTTTGACTCACGTATTCAATGGCATTGTATCCTCTAATCCAACGATGCCTGCGCATTACAAGTTGCCGAAACAACTGTTTGCCGACCCTTAATATATGGCCTGAAGCGCTTCATCAACCGATACGGTCTAGGTAGTCTTGATGATGCGGAGCGGACAGCCGAAAGCTTGTCGCGGGCCACCCAGTCGTACATGGGTACCAATGAAATCTTCGTGGATGCAATTCGTTTAACATGACCTGGATGGACAAGATCTGTCTGTTGCTCGGTAGATAAACCCCGAGCACTCTTCTGTGATTTATTGCGTGGAGTTACTCTTAGGGCCTTCGTGGTAGTGGGCCATTTCAAGACCAGCCCTTCTGAAGCCGCACTTGACATAGAAGCCCTCATTGTGTTCGCTGCAGTCTAGGATCGTTTTATAGCAACCAGTCTGCTTAGCGATATAGTCCAAGGCCTGAATCAAGCGAAGGCCCAGTTTCTTGCCTTGCTGATCCTTAGCCACGGCAATATCCTCGATGTGTCCAACAGAACCAAGCTGGTGGATGCTGTAGGGATGCGTGTCAGTTTCAGCTCTGTCTGTATGTTAATTTACTCACAAGAGACAAGCCAGAACACTCACAATTTGCGCTCCACTAACAAAGCACCGGTGCCCACAATTCTAGGCGGACTGGAATTGGTATCCTCGATCACGATGATGAAATACGAACTATCCTGCTTCGAGATCCAGTCGAAACGCTCTTCAAATTTCTCTTTGGGGATGTCGCCCACGGTTGTCAGTACGCGCAGCACATCGAGGAAGCCAGCGTCGTAGTCCGTCTTTCTGAGCGCCCGGAGCTTATAACCCTCAGGGAGTTGAGCTTGCACCTCAGGAGAGAGGTATTCCGAAGGGAAGAGCTCCTTCTCTGCCATTGTAATTCTTGTGACTCGTGGGCGGATGTCTGAAGGGCTGGTTTGTCGGATCTGATGAGCCAAGGGCCGCTACAGTTGATCGGCCGGTTGCTGGAGGGGGCGCCGTAAGCTGCGAATGATCTGCCTGTTTTCGGATTCTAGAAGCTAATGTTCAATGCATAACGGGCGCGCGTGTGAATGTGGTCCTATTCTGGCGTCTAGCGCGATAGGGAAGGCATGCGATTTGGGTTCAGATGTTCGGATGCTGGATGAGAGATCAGGCCAACGCGGGGCATGGTCCCTGCCAAGGCCTGGCCACCCCTCCGCGATCTTGCCCCGCCCGTGACTTGGATCAAGGCCCACAATTATTGGTGTTGTAACCAACCATGGGGGATCCCCACGTTGGGGCATTCAGGCGGTACTGTCGCCCCACTCATTCGGCAGCCGTTCTTGGACCCCAGCAGCCACGCGCTCAACAGCGTCACCACTCTCACCACCACCAGCATTTTTGGCCACGCGACCGAGGGTGCAGCCAATTTAAATCCCCAACGCCTACTTCCTGCACTAAAAAAAATTGTTGGGTGTTGCGGCATTTTGTGGCATTATTTCACGGGCTGCGACAGATCGAAAAGGCAGCGATCCGCCAAATCGCTTTCCAAGGCGTTCTTTGCAGCTCCCAGATCGGGGCTGGCATCTATTGCTGCTGTTTCGAGCCACGGCAGTAACAACCTACAGCATATCCACTGCAGGTCACAGCCGTTCCTCACCCACCCACCCCCACCCCCTAACACCAACCAACCCATCAACGACGACGCATCATTTCGCATCACAGGGCGTCCTGTCTGGAGCGTGGGAACCGCCTCGGCATTTCTATCTGTTCGGCCATCCCGGTTACCTCTCACATCAGTGCAACCTGTTGGGAAATTACAAGCCATCCTGTCACCCAGAGCATAAAACGGACCAGTGGAAAAGGGAACCTGGTGTGGAGCAACGCATTGCGGAAGTCTTTTTAGGGAGTCCCGGTACACGTGTTGTGTGCTTGGCAGCTGTTAAGGGACTGTTGGAGGGGTGGGTCAAATAACGACCAAGTGACCACTCCAGGGCCTTCCCCAGTGTCGTCACATGCCTGGATTTGCTTGCTAACATCTTGATCGGGCCCCTGAAACCGCATTGGGCTGGAATGCAGTAAGGCAAATGGGACCGTAACGTCAACAAGCTTTGCAATTCGACTCAAAAGCGCGGGCGGCCCATCCCGTGTACGGTTATCCCATCATTCATCCCTCCATAAAGCAACTCCAGACGACAGGAATCGACACGCGACAACGCTATTGCCGTCTCATGGCGTCAACACCAAGAAACTGTCTGTTCTTCTAACATATTCATCTTATGTTTATTCCTTTGCTCTTCTTCAGCAGCGAAAGCAATAAGGAGGATTCGGCGATGGATTCGGGGCCAGCGCCGGTGGAATCTCTGCTGGCCGTGGTGCCTACAGGACACCGTGCCGAGTCCAAGGCCCGAGATCCTGCTAGTTCGACATCTTCCGACCATGGCGATCCCCTTCTCCCCCAGCGGATGGCCAGTCTGATTAGCCTTGCCACGCGGTCTACGAATCTGGCTATCCAGCTTGGGACTAGACTGGGAGGTTGTGGTTTGAACGTCGCCAAACACACGGCGCTATCGACCATCGAGTTGAGCAGGTCTGTTCTCGAAAATATCTTGTATTTGGCTGGCAAGGACGTCGTTTCCAGCACCGAGTCGGAGCTGGCAAGGGCCGAAACCGAGACCACGCTCCAAAAAGCGATCGAGTTCCTCCATTCCAGCTTGAATAACGCCGCCTTTTGGACTGCGGCGGGCTTCAACATGACGAGCGCTACTTTGTCTTTGGCTTCCGAAACTTCTCAGTTCGCCCTCACGACGATAGACAGATTTTTTGGTTCGACGGATTCCTCTCGCGCCATCGCCAGCATCATCGCGCTAGTCCGTCGAGAGTTTCAGAACCCGGCCACCGGCGCCCCAGGAGAAAGGGTGTCTGTTACTGATCTAGTAATGGTCTTTTGCGGCCTGGCATACCTTCAGACTACATGTCGTCAATTGCTAGAGGAGGAGGCGCGCGCGTTTCGGACAGAAGAAGTTGTTTGGGATGTTGTCGTGCCTATCACCGCGTTGCAACTTGATAGCCGCGCGAATGATTATTCATCTGCTCTATCTCATGCCCCCATTTTAGCGGCTTTGCAGCGCCGAGACGCCCATGAGGATGAGACACAACGGGCTGATAGTGTGCTGACCATGGAACTCGAACGCGAGATTATGAGGGCCTTACCGTCTAACGCCAAAGTCGCTATCAACCGAGAAAGTTTTGCGTACGACATCATCAGGGTCGATGTTATCAGTGATGACCAGCCAGCTGTTGTCCGACCACCACCTGGTATCGAGCTGGTAGAGCAGAGCACCGGGTTGGCCGTGACGGATTCTGCACGGCAAGGGGCCAGTGAGAGACCGGGACGGCATACGCGATATGTGTTCCGTCGCGAACGCCATCATGAGATGCGGACAACCTCCTTCCAGCAGGTTGATGGCAATGTCAATTTCATCGACAGTTGCGAGCTGGACCAATCAAACTATACAAGACCGTCCAGTAGGCTAATCAGCGATCGTGAAGCCTCTGAAACATTCCCTCCTTTTGGCAGCGACGCAGAAAGCAAAGTGTCTTCCTGCATGCCTTCGACCTTGCCTTCAAGCAGCCGAGACAGCTTTATCACTGCGATTTCGAACCCTTCTGTGCCATGCTATCCCTCCAACACCTCGTCGCCTGGGGTCAACCGATCAATGTCCTCTTCAACAAGACAGGGACTGCAAACCGTTGTTCGAAAATCACCGTCATTGCTTGATATGAATGACTTGAGCACGCGGTTTCCGACGTCGAGCAACAAGCAACATGCCTTGTCTGGTACTTGGACAGTATCCGAGGGCGCTCAACACTCTTCTTACAGGCTCGACCCTTCAAGTCAGCTGTCCATGCCATACTCGGGAGATGGGTTGTCGGTTCTCAGCAGCGAAGGGAATGTCGAAAATCTTCGGCGGGCTCCAGTTAAGAGAAGCCCTTCCGTCGCAAGTTTCGTCACGATTCGCGAAAGTGTGCGGCAATCGACAATTTCATTGGCTGAAACCTATTCGATGACAGAAGATCCCCGGGCCTCGATGCTTGAAGAGATGGACGAAAGCAGCTGGGGTGGGAAAGACGCCAATGCCATTGCACGAACAGACCACCGGCGAATGAAGTCCTATACGCCGAGCATTTACACCTTGGCCGCCGATGCAGGAGACGCATCCGTGGTTTCTTACCAAGGAACAGTGGCCAGAACTGCGTTCGGTGACGACTCAGCATTGGACAAACTCAAGCAAAACGGGGTCTTGGATGGCATGTTCCCACACAACCATCTCGTGCGCAATATTACTCGGTATATGCGGTTCGCCTCTGCTTCCTACGGGTTGCGGTTTCTTCAGTTCTTGGGAATCGGGACGAAGATGCCTCCCTTGCCTTCGGACCTTCGCGACACACACCAAGAATTGCGGTCGTTTGCTCATCACACCCGATCGAATCCAAGCGACATTCTTCTTTCCTCGTTCGTCGATCCTAATGGAGGCTCGGATTCTTCTGGGTCAACCAACACCGGTGTCCCTCTTGTGCATTACATTTCCCTAGACCACGAGTCCAAAGCCGTGGTCCTCACTTGTCGTGGTACGCTTGGTTTCGAGGACGTCCTGGCCGACATGACTTGCGACTATGACGATATGCTGTGGCGGGGACGCACATACAAGGTCCACAAGGGTGTCCATGCATCTGCCAGGCGTCTGCTCTACGGCGGCGACGGCAAGGTGCTGGCCACCCTGCGGACCGCCCTCGAAGAATTCCCTGATTACGGCCTGGTTCTGACGGGCCACTCCCTCGGCGGTGCCGTCACCACGCTTCTTGGCATCATGCTTGCCGAACCAGCCCAGTCCCCAGGAACACCGTTTGTCACCACTGCCGAGCCGCACACACGCTATATCACTCATCCGTCGTCCACACAAACTAGCCTCGTCACCGGACAACCGATCACTACTCCGCATGTTTGCTTACCCGCTGGTCGCGCCATTCACGTCTTTGCCTACGGCCCGCCGGCTACGATCTCCCCCGCCTTGCGCGACGCTACACGTGGTTTGATCACTACGATTGTCAACGGTCACGATATCGTGCCGTACTTATCGCTGGGTGTACTGCACGACATGCAGGCGGCCGCACTTGCGCTCAAGTCGGACAGCAGCGCTGCCCGAGCGGAACTCTGGAAGAAGATTTTGAAAGGTCTGATGACCGAGGCCGCAAAGATTAGCGGTTTTGGAAGTGGAAGCAACAGTGAGGAGGAGCAGCGGACGCAGGAATGGGCATATGCGTTGTTAAAAGGGCTGAGGGCCAGTATGGTGGGGGAGAAACTGGTTCCTCCTGGAGAGGTGTTTGTTGTGGAGGCTGAGAAAGATAAGATGATGAGGGGGGGCAGAAAAGGGAAGAACGTGGTGCTGAAATATGTCAGAGACGTGGAGAAGAGATTTAGAGAGGTTAGGCTCGGGAAGTGTATGCTGGTTGATCACAACCCTGGGCGTTATGAGCGGGCATTGGAGGGGTTGACGGCAGGTGTGATGGGCCAGGATTGAAAAGGGACGGAGTTTTGGGATATCTGGGTTTCTCTATCTCTTTGCTTTCCCTATGTTCTTGGTTTGTTATTTTCGTGTGTTGGATTTAGAGGTGTGCGTGATGTTGGTTGGATTCATACAGCGCGCATAGATACCGGCACCATAACCCATCAGCTGTCAGCAGGCATACACGCAACACTCGGAAGAGCGGGCAGGCATTTTGGATTTGGTTCATTCATGATCATTTTCTCGTACATATATATTCATATATACCCTTGAAATATCTTGTCCTTTTGATGTTATACCCAAAACACCCTTACCGTTGTAGCCAAGACATTTCTAACAAATTTACAACTTGTTGCCCAACCACTGCTTACTCAGGCTTCTCAGTGAGGATTCTGCCCTCTGAATCATAGAAGATCTCCTTGACCTTGACAGAGCGCAGGTGGTCAACACCCTTGCTGAGCTCGCAGTCGTGATGGAACAGCCACCAACGGCCCTGGAATTCGACGATGGAGTGATGCGTGGTCCAGCCGAGCACCGGCTCCAGGATGCGGCCACCGTAGGTGAAGGGTCCATACGGGCTGTCGCCAACGGCATAGCACAGATAATGGGTATCGCCGGTCGAGTAACTAAAGTAGTACTTCCCGTTGTACTTGTGCATCCACGAGGCCTCGAAGAAGCGGCGGTCATGGTCGTCAGCGGCGATGGGCTTCCCCGTCTCGGGTGCGAGGATCACGATTTCGCGCACATCCTCAGCGAACTGCCGCATGTCGTCCGTCAGCTTGGCCACGCGCGGGCCCAGAGCGTACACGCCCTCTCCCGACGGCTCCTTCGGCCCCTGCCACTCCGCGTCAAAGATGTTGTTGCCCTTCTGATAGCACTGCAGCTGGCCGCCCCACAGACCGCCGAAGTACATGTAGGCCTCGCCGTCATCGTCGACGAAAACGGCTGGATCGATGCTGTAGCTGCCCTTGATCGGCTCCGGGTCAGGAGTGAAGGGACCCTCCGGACGGTCGCTGACGGCCACACCAATTCGGAAGATACCCTGCTTGTCGCGGGCCGGGAAGTACAGATAGTACTTGCCGTTCTTAAAGGCGGCATCAGGGGCCCAAAGCTGCTTGGAGACCCACGGGATGTCCTCCATCTTGAGGACCACGCCGTGATCAGTCACGGGGGCAGCCGGGTCGAGGGACTCAGTGCTAAAGACGTGGTAGTCGACCATGTCGTACTGGTCGCCATTGTCGTTGAACTGGATGTCGGTCTCGCGGTCGTGCGAGGGGTAGATGTAGATCTTGCCTTCGAAGACGTGGGCGGAGGGGTCAGCTGTGTAGATGTGGGTGATGAGGGGAGCCATGGTGTTAACTAGGCGTCGTTGTCTGACTTATAGAGTGGGGTGAGGAGCTTAGGCAGAGAGGGGTTGCGGGGTGCAGATCGAGGAGCAGGGAGTGTGTATGGGAGAAGGCTCTTTGGCGTTTTAAGGATGTGGCAATGAAGATGACGATGGTGGCCTGGAGGATGCAATCCACGGGGCCACTGAGGACACGAACGACAGCTTATATAGAAACACAGCCGTTGACCAGTGCGTCCTTCTTACCCCCTTCCTTAATGATCTTCCATGACGGCCCGTCGTGTTGGATCGTCCCAGTCAACCAGGCGCTGGGTGTCGGAATGTAGGATATTTGGCCCCATTTCCTATTTATCCCCATTTAACCGTCTTGCCAGCATCCGACTTGGCGGGTCTGCGGGGTCCCGTGCCGTGAAGCCCAGGCATGGCGGCACAACTTAGGATACTGCTGGGCGTGTTATTGTGAAACCAGTGTGCTTTGACCCAGACGTCACATGCGCCTACTGAGAGTTCAGAAACACCTCTGGGTCGAGATGCCGAAGTCGAGAACAGACTTCAAGACGGTGACGGGAGAAGACAGCATCGACTCCTCCCCAGTCCCTCCTCTCTTTGGTAATTTCGAAGCTCAAGTATTGCAAGAGGGAGAGCTGTACGATTGTATGTCAGCTCGTCCCGAATCCCTTTGATTCTCATCCGCAGCGTCAACATCCACGGATCGCCGCATGGGGGGCTCGTGGAGACTCAGGATTAGGTTGGAGGGGTCAGGTGGGGACTGTCGTCTGCAGTCTGCAAAGGATGATATCTGGGAGGGTGGGGAATGCGGAAGCAGAAAACGCAGCACTCGTTGGTTGACCCGTGGGGCCCCAGAACCGCTTCCTACGTTCATCCCCACCTACGATATGTCCTCAGGGTACCCGATACACTAGTCCTGATGAATCCAAGGCAACGGTGATTTGGTGGATATATATGTATTGGATGCTTCACAGAGCCGCATCCCCAGCGACCTTGCAGCTCCCGGCGCCGAACCCTATCCTCCAATTCATACCTGGTGTAAAAGTAATAGGCGGTGGTTAGGCAGTGCTACCGAAATATTTTGCGCCCAATGTTGCTAGCTGCGCACTCAGCAGTCGCAAGAAGTCTTGCTAAACACGCACACAGCTCCAGTGGTTGCTGGGTCATCCATGTCTCCGTACCATCTCCCCTGGCTTTCAACTAGTTTCCAGATACCTAGGTAAGCTACTTACCTACAGAGTTACCGTGATAAGAGACTGATTGTCCTCGGCTAGCTAGCTCGTTGTCCGCTTTCCAGGTGGTGCTCGAAAACCATTCGGCTTGGAGACAAGTGTGAGACTCGGCTTACTCTGCTTCTAGGTCTACATATATAATAAATCCATGATGTAGCTTCTGTTAGTAACCCATGATGAGAAGGCCATGTGGCTGTGCGCCGAACAGGACCAATGCAAGACGACTCTGGCAGGAGAGGGCATCTAGCTGCCAAGAAAAGCTGAGAGCCCAGTCATCTTGGCTTCGCGAAGCTATCCAAATCTCACCAAATTACCCTATCACATCGCCTGCACAACGCCACACATCCAATCTTCCACTGCATCAGCGCTCCTCTTAATTTGGCCCTTTGCTCCTGTGCCCTTTTCCATTGGACAAAATGCTAGTTCTTGCTGGGATCGGGAAATCACCTAGTGGTTCAAGAACAAGCTTCGCGGCCTGGGGTTACCTACAAAGGATTAAATCCTTCGCAAGCCCGCGACGCGATTAAACACTCTCCCTTCTCTACGTATCCGCCATGTGTCCGTAGCAATCGCAGCCTGCGCTAGACACAAAGTCACGGAGGACCTTGCGTTGTCATTAAGCAAGGCTTCGCGTCCGCGTCACGGAGCCCTTTTCTGTGACGCCGTGATCGATACCCAAAACAAGCAACGTCTCCTCTGTTTCTGCGCGACACAACACTCCGCCATGCTGTTGCCACCGCCGTCCGTGGTGTCACCAACACCATCACCGAGCACGCTTCCGCCGCTCCCTCCGGCAGTCACTCCGTCTCCAGAGATCGGTGTCCCCCTGCCCCGGCTCATCCTCCAATCGCGCAATCCGCTGCTTCAGCAGCGCCAGTTTGATGGGTTGTTTACGGTCTCATTCGACACCTACACCTGTCCCTCCGATAGCTGTTCCGATTGTCTTGTAGGTTCCTCTTCTCACTATTCTGTGCATAGGAGTCTTTATGATGCTAACCCAATCGGCCAATTAGAGGCTAAACTATGCGTATCAGTGCACCAGCTTCATAACAAGCTGCTTGCCTGACATGATGACGAAGGCCGATTATTACGGTGCCTTCTCCTCCTGTCTTTGCAACTACGGCGACGGCTACCTCGACTGCTTCTACGACAGGGTTGCCACGGGTTCCTGTATTAGTCTCTACAGCGTCGACTGTATGCTAGTCCGTTCGGTTCTTACCCAGAATGACAATAATGCTAACAAAGCAGCCAGACTACAGGACACTGGAACTGTCAATGTACATGAGCCTTTGTGGGTCGGCGCCAAACGGACTGACTACCAAGGTCCCCACAAGATCTTTCCAGTAAGTGTTCTTTCATTGCCATGCTTCCAATGACCGGACGCAGCTAATCAGTTGTGTAGACCTACCGCAAACTCTGGCGGAACTCCTAATCAGAATTATGGCGCTGGAAACAACGCAAACATTGAAGACACGTATGACCCCATCTCTTTCTCAGATCTTCGCAACGTCGACTGACCAGGTCTATTTTGTAAAAGTGACAAGGATGATAAGGGTGGTTTGTCAGCCGCAGCGAAGGTGGGTATTGGCGTTGGGGTGGGTATAGGAGCACTCCTCATAGCCGGCCTGATATTCGCCGTTTGGTGGTACCGGCGCAAGGCAAAGGCGAGTAAGGCTGTAACCGCAGCGGATACGACTTCGGGAAAACCGAACGGAAGTCAAGCGATGCAGCAACAACCTGTTGTTGGAGAAACCAAGAACCCCGAGCTCGCTGGGTATTATGTCCCACAACAACCACCGTCATCGACTCCTTCTCCCTACCCATATAATGCCACCTCGACGCCGGTGTCCCAAACGTCAACTGCGCAACCTGTATCTCCAGGAGCTACCGTCGCTCTGTATAGCTCAGTTTCACCGCCGCCTCAGAGCGTTGTAGAGGCAGACAGCCGTGAAATTGCAAGCCAGCCCCAGAACCAGCACCAGTATCAGCCCTATCAGCAGCCATACAGTCCGCCTGCGCATGCGCAGCTTAACACGCAATACTACCAGCAGGCAGGGCAATCTCCCCAACCACCACAACAAGCCCAGCAGCTAGTGTACCCCCAACATCCGAACATCCCTGAGCTAAGTGGTAACTAAGACACTTATCCTCAGCAGTACTGCTGTGATGGTCAGATTAGCGGTATGGGTATGTGTAAAAGAGGACGGCATGTGTGAGGAGAATGGGAAATGCGGTAATGAGCTCATAGTTGCTCTGTATAATTACGTCGCGGGTGGTTGGGAGGCTGTCCATACGACACTTCTCTCCAATGTCGCTCTTAATAACCCTTGTAGAACGTGTTATGTCATTTTACAATGTCCTTTATGACCTAGTCACCTAAGTTCCGGTAGACTGGGCCTTAATCCACCTGTTCCGCTTTGCCTGATCTCGCTGTCCGGATTCAATACGAAATTTGGACTCGACAGGGCGTATCATCTTATCTGCATACTCTCCTTATATTCCAACCAGAGAGCTCGGGCCAACCGCTTCACTTTTTCATGGGGGTGGGCATAAGGCTTTGAACATCCTGTATTGTAGTTGGACACCCGCCGGTTGGGGGGAGTAGACTGGACTAATTAGGAAATTGGAATTCTATATTTAGTTCCAACTCTCCGCGTTAGCCAGGCTCTCCCAAAATTTTACAGGTTTATTACAAAGAAATCCAAATTCATGCCCATAATCCGTATCGGAAGAGCAAACAAGTCAGGAACGAGCAGATAAATACCTCTCTGGCCCTGTAATCCATTTCCAAAGCTTTGATACTTGAGATCCTAATGCCGCCAGTCAGGGATCGTCCTTAACCATGCGGCCTACATATCAGTTCTTGACTCTTTGATTCCCTTCTTGATCCCCACCTAGGTCACCGTTCGCGCGATAACCGCCCAGTACAGCCACAACTACGTCGGCAGCGTTTACCAGGCACACAATGCCGTAATGTGTTCAGTCCTCCATCCTGAGAACTTATGCACCATGCGTTGTCGAAGTTGCTACAAGAGTGTTCGGTAGAAAACGCTTTACGTTGTTCGTTGTCCCAGGAAAAATGTACGCAGTTGATTAACCGCGGTCGAGAGATAGTGCTAACCATTGAGCATAATCACAATCATCAAAATGGCTTGTAGGCCGCCTTCTACACCTGCAGAGGCATCCGGCCCAGTTTGCGATTCAGCTTCCAAAGAAGATCTCCGAAGCACCGATAGGATAGAGCAGCCAACGAGTCCATCTCAAGCCCAGGAGGAGCTCATATTTTGGACATGGAGTGACGAACGTCACTGCTGGGTTGCCGAGGGCAGAGGTAAGCTTGCTCTGTCGAAACAAGCATTTGTAATATCATACTGATAAAATATTTTTGTCGGAAGAACTGCAACCAACGGCTTCGGGCAGTGACAGCACCCGGTGGGAATGGGATGATGATGCCAAGGATTGGGTTAAAAAATTTCCAAGTAGGTTCCAGGTGATCTGTAGTCTCTTTTTGCCAAATGATACTAATATGATGTTCCAGATGGCCAATATATCAGATATGCAGACTATCAAAAGCCTCCGACTCGTCTAAATTCCGAATCTCGAGGTAAGGTCCAGCCAGTCTTTCTAAGAATCATTGAAGGGTTTTTTTATGGCCCCAATAGTGCTAACTGGACGAGGATACCTGACATAGGATTTGAAGTTGTCAAGATGCCAAAACGCTTCTTCATTCCTGGGCGAATATTCAAAATGATGTGGTACGAACCAGCACCAGAGGCCCAGACAGAGCTATCCCCTGATTCCAAGCTGGACAAGAAATGTCAGGCCTTTGGCGAGGAAGCCGAATCGAGGCCTATCGCACGCTACCGTTGGTTTGTCGTCGTTCAGCGACGCTATGACCACTCGATATGCTTTAGCGTCACCACATATAAGAAAGGTGCGTCTAAAACAAGTCGATCGGATAACGTGGCAGTCCTTTATCGTGTTACCGTCGACCCACCCCTGCCTTACGATGATGAGAAATTCATGCGGACGCCAATTGCCGTGATTGTCGAGGACCCTGAACACTATATCGCGCCTACCGCGAGACTGGATTGTAAACGGGTCTACACAGTCGAAGACGGCATGAAGGTGAAGAAGATTGGGCGGGTGCACCCTCGGTGGGTTCCGGTGTTGGAGAAGTACTACCAGCAGGCTGTGAACTCCTGAGAGGGAGATGACGGGTCGCCTATTGACTTGTTCTAGCTTGGGTGAGCATATTTGATGTCTTTTTAAATTTCGGTTTTTGTTTAAAAGGATCTAATTTGGCGTCTAAAATATTGCTTGGTGTTCATTATGTACTAAATGACTATCTCGATACTGATTGGTACTGGCAAGTCATTTTTCGTCCAAACTCGTCAATTAAGTAAGATGCATTTCGCTTCGATGTTGATAAGGTCGCCAAAAGACGCTTCAGTCTTGACTCTTACCAACAAAACTAGGCATATGGCACCACAGAGACCATTGAGGACAACCTCCCATCTTCATGCTTAGAAATCTTGCACTCCTGTCTCCCCCTTCAAAACCCTCCCTCCTCCTTCGCCCTCTTCACCACAACTGCTGGCCCACTCAGGTTCCTCCTCGTCAAACCATGCTTCTTCTTGCTCTTGTCTCTCAAGCACATCGTACTCATCATTATCATCTATCAGCGAGTAATCAAAGTCGTCATCTTCACCACGGATGAACCGATCCCTCAGAAATTCTTCCCACTGAGCACGTCCCTCCTCTTTATTCGTCGGAGGGGGCAAGAGGTCTGCGTTCAAGCTGCTAAGTGTCGTGCCAGGGATATCGTCATCTCCCATACCATTCGTGTTAGCTGATGGGCCAGCCCGGGCGTGCCCCCCGTTGGGGGGAAAGGTGTGTTTGGGGGCAGTCTCTCCAGTAACGCGGACGCCGTCTACTCCTGTTCCTTGCCCCTGCTCCTGCTGCTGCTGGCGGGCACGTTCTCGCTCTTCTTGAACCGTCTGAGCTCGTAGCCTGGCCATTCGTTCCTCACCACGTAGAAGGGATCCTTCTAGGACACGGGCATATCCTTTAGCTCGATTCTCCGCCTCACGCTCCTCCTGGGTCTGGAAGCGTCGTATGAGGTGGTCGTACAGAAGCGGATCTTGATAGTGCCCTAATTAGCGATTTTCATTTTCTCTGACAGGCGCGTGATTGAGTACTGATTACTGTCTGGGATAAACGAGTGGCATGGAAGTGGCAATCTCCTTGATGCCAACGCGTTCTCAGTGACAAAGAGGGACAGCGCCAATTTACCTGCTAACTCATGTTCACTCGACTGAAAATACTCTGGATGCTTATCAAGCCAGGCTCTTCTTCGATTCTGGACTCTGATTTGCGCAAGATGCGCTGGTGATTTTGGCGGCCGAGGTCGTGGACATGAAAAGGAGCCCAGACTCGAAGACGTCATCTTCCTTCGTCCCGAACAACCCGAAAGATCACTTCGAGATCGAGACTGGCGTAACTGTTAATTAATCTCTGTACTTCGGCTTTGCTAGCATGCTTTTGGCCTAAATTGGCGATGTAACATCGATATTACTACGTACTTGATCAAACACAGTTTCGGACGGCCAATAGAACGTTTGTTGGAAGGATTTATGGGCAGTGACCAAGTACCAAAGCTAGATCGATGGTTGTGGAAAAGCTACGGGACGGGCCGCACATCTGGCAAACCGGAGCCCCACAATCGACGGCTTGCACACAGCAATCCATAGGCCCACGAGCGCTGTGGAGTATGGGGATCAGCGACCTGTTAGTGGTCATGCAGGTGATCACGTTTTGACGCAATAATGGGTCGCCAACTCTCTCCATCGATGTGCTGATATCATGACGGCTACCCCTCACATAGAAACGCTGGAACTAAACAGGGTGCCGCTTACCCCACGGTATCCCTTTTAAAACCCAACATTTCAACACTCAACTCATCGCCAGGACAGCGAGCCAAGGAGATAAAAGCCAGAGTCGAGACAATTTTTTTTCGAGGAACTTTGTTTCCGGGATTGCCGGTCCGCAACGCGCAACAGGTTGCTGACTTCTATAGTTTATCATCCATCATCTATGATCCGTGGATGACTTGTGATCCATTCTTAAAACAAACTCATCCGCTGAACTCAAGGATTGGCATTAGCGTTATGTATTTAAATACAATACACAAGACGCATAACCAGCTGCCCGTGAAACTCAAGTCGCCATGATGCTCTTGCCGCCAACTTCAGTGACCGATTGCAAATCCGGACCTTAAAACCCCATGACCAAGACGCTTGACATCGTGAATGGGGCCTGTGTCCTCCCGCGAACCCTTCTTCATCTCGATGATGGCATTTGGGGCTAATAGAAGGGCTTCGCCAACCCACAGCTCCACGATCTCAGAAAAAATTCTAAAGATCGGTATGTAGTTGCAGTTGGCGACAAGCCCGTTACAGAAAGCGAATCTGTTTCTGCATCAACACCTAGATTCGCTTTCTCCAGCAATATCTCGGTGATGGGGATTCCAGCAAGGTGTTTCCTAAGGGTACGCAGCCAGTCCGGGGAGGTTGCTAAACTCCCCCGTCCCGTGGCCTTCCGGTTTTTGGCTTCTTTTACACGAACCTGCTACCGTTTTCCTGTTTCTGGTTTATTAGCATCGTCTCTGCACCAGTCTTTGGGTTAATAAAGATGGCTATATGACAAGTATTCCACATGTTGGGACCTAAGCCAAGAGTCATCCGGCTTGGTGTCCGGATGATTCCCTGGAGTGCTACAAAACCGGTGCAACCAGCAGAATTGACCTCTTCTTCGAGCTCTTTGGTTGATCGGCATCATTGGAAGCTCTCCTTCATTCACCTTCACTTTGTATGATGCATCATGGGAGAAGACCAAAAGCAAACTCTTGCATTGATCGGGACAACACCGGCTATATGAGCGACGGAGAAAATGTGTTAATGGAGAAAGGAAACTGAGAAATAAGTCTTTTGGATTTTGCCAAACAGCACGATTTATCAAGGGAAACAAGGGAATGTGGAGGGTTTAAAACCACAACGTCCTCCATTTTTATATTTGAACTAGCAATTCAAGGTGCAGACGTTTGTGGTAGACAGGCCACAGTGGGGAGGACTCCAGGCCTTAGGGATGAAGGACCAAGTATGGTTGGTGCCTTGGGCAACGGCGAGAATGTGTGGAGCATACGGAACCCCGAAGCCATGAAGCTCGCTTTAGGGGCAGGAGGACGGAGGAAGGAACCTCTGAGTTTTCGCAAATGAAAAGACAGGGGGAAAGGAAGAAGAATGACAGATATGGGCACCGCAAGGAGCTTGAACATAAAGCTAGTGGGATGATGAATGGAAACATGGTTGATATGACATTGATATCAAGCTTTTCTCGCACTGAGAGCTGGTCCATGTTTGGTACTGGGTCCTGATGAGCAACTGCTCCAAGCAAAGGCATTTGGAAATTGCTTGAGGGTTGCCGACTGCCGTGCGGAGGGCGGTCTGCGAATTGCCCCTCTGTGAATGCTTTCTGCACAAGCAAGCACTTGTGCAGCTATGGAGGTTTGGAACAGGAAAAGCAGGGGAGAAATATCGCTTGGGAAATCCCACTTACTTGATAAGACAAGATATGCACGATACGGTGTATGTGTATGGAACCGTATCAATTACGTATCTGCTGTGTATTTAAGCTCGTAAGGACACCAAGCATTTCATTCGCCAAGCTTTCTTATCGACACTCGCATCCTCAGCTCTCGCTGCGATGGAGCGTCCCGACCACCCACCACGGAGCCAGACCCTCGGACAGCTCGTGCGCCGTGGGCTTAAGAGACGCATTCTTATTCTCGGACGCTGAACCGATACACCTTGCATTCGCTTGGACGTCGTCACTGTAGCTAGCGTCTCAAGGCAGCAGCACCTCTATGCCGCCCTCGGAGCTGGCGTGTCTGGAGCCGTAGCTCACCTCCAGCACCTAGAAAGCCAGCGCCAGTTGTCAGACCGCCGTCGATTGCGCCCTTGGCCAAGAGGTTGAACGGCCTGTCATGGGTGACCTCAGGTCCAAGCTGCGGGCCAAATTCCCACGCCGGAACTCGGGCATCTCGCCGCTCCCCAGCCCCAACACGGCCGAGCCAGGCGCGAGTGGCGGCTCTGGCGGCACAACGGGGGCGACGGGGACGACGGGGACGACGGGACCGGGGACAGGTCTTGGTGCCGAGACAGCCATAGCTCCCCTGGAACCCTCGGACCAGGGCAGCAGCCGCAGCCACACAGAAGCAGCCACCAGTCCAACCACCACCGAGAAGGCGGCCACAAGAGCCGACGGCCTGAAAAACGGAGCGCAGTCGACAAACAAACGGCGACAACGAGCGAGGCACCTATCGCTGACAGGAATTCCCAATGTCGACAAGACAGACCTGAGCCTGAGCGCCTCTGGACCCGACAGCGCACCGACCTACACCTACATGGCAGGCGCGCTGACGGCGACCGCACGGACCAGCACGACGGATACAGCTGCCGCAAACAGCCCGTCACTCATCTGCTCACACAGCAGCAATCTTAATAACAGCGACAACGGCGTCCCAACTACCAGCAAACCCGGCCATCGCCGCGCTTCTCTTGCCAGCAAAGGCCCAAATACCAGTTCCATCGTCGCTGACAGCTCAACTGCTGCCAATCCACAGCCCTCCTTGTTGCCGTCTCCATCGAGGCCTCTGCCGCCTGTCGCTGTGCCCTCCGACGCCGACGCACCCAAGCCAAGAGGCTCCACTGACCCCGTCCGCAAAGTCGGAGCAAGCGACGACGTCCCCGCCTCCGAGAGCTCTGACCCGGCGATCCCGGGCACCCTATCCGTAACCCCCGTTCCCCCATCCTCGACCCACGGAGGCCCCGCGGACCCGAACCAGAACAGCCAGGCGCGTGCGTTCGAGTCCTGTACCCGCACAGCCACTCTCTCGAGACGCCAAAGTCTGCTCCCCAGCCGACAGGCGAGCTTGATCCGACGGCTGCTGATCTCGGCGGGGTCCTCGGATGAACCAGACTCGTCCTCCATCGAGCAGCCTCCCCCGCTTACCCCGAACATGGTGACACGGAAGATCTGGGTCAAGCGTCCAGGTGGATCGCCAACGCTGATTACAATCACCGAAGACGACTTAGTTGACGACGTGCGTGAGCTAATCCTGCGCAAGTACAGCAATTCTCTCGGCCGGCAGTATGACGCTCCGGACTTAACGCTGCGCATCGTCCCGAGGGAAGAAAACCGGCAGGATCACATCCTGGGCCCAGAGGAACCAATGGCCCGTACATTGGACGCATACTACCCAGGAGGACAGTCGGTTGATGAGGCCTTGTTGATTGATGTCCCTGTCCGTCGTACCCCTCGACCCTCGCCCAGGGCTGGTCCTCCCCATGAGCAGCACCTTGCCTCGGTCAGCTACGAAGACATGCGACCTATGGAGAGCAGCACTGACTATTTTGGACCTGGTGCCATTGCTCAGATACCGGTGACCATCTCCAGTTCCATGGTGAATAGTACCTCTCATCCTATCTCGGTGTTGAATCCAGGACAGGTACCCCAAATCCCTTCTCCCGGCGGCACCAGGACGCGCGGGTATCGCGAAAGGTTCGAGAGGCCCCGGTTGGGGAGACAGCATGCCTCCTCTCCAACCATACTCAATGTTGTCGGTGCCGGAGGTCACTCCAGTCATGGCGTGCAGCAAGCCCCGTTGCCTCGAACGTCCCGGGCCCACTCGAATACTTCTCCGGAGCAGCCGCACACCACCCAAGGCGCGCCGCCTGTCCCCCCTCTGCCAACACCTCCGGCTCAAGACGTACCAACATCTGCGACCAGAGCTGCTGGCACGCCGCCAGCGAAGACATCGCCTCCTCGACCCCCACCATCGTCGCGAAAGAAGAAAAAGGGGCCCGATGTTCAATCGTTGTCTGCTGGGATCCTCAATCCCGGTGTGCCCCCGATCAATGTACTGATCGTTGAGGATAATATCATCAACTTGCGCCTACTCGAGGCATTCGTTAAGCGTCTCAAGGTTCGCTGGTCGACTGCTATGAACGGCCGCGAGGCCGTTAACAAGTGGCGCATGGGCGGCTTTCACCTAGTTTTGATGGACATCCAGCTCCCCGTCATGAGCGGGCTCGAAGCCACCCGTGAGATTCGCAGGCTGGAGAGGCTGAACTCAATCGGCGTCTTGTCCTCGAGCATTGGTCAACAGTCTGATGGCGTGCCGGAGGAGCCGACTGTTCTTTGTGAGCAAGACAAGCTCCCAAATAGGGAGTTGTTCAAGAGTCCTGTAATCATCGTCGCCCTCACAGCCAGCTCATTACAGAGCGACCGACATGAGGCTCTCGCCGCTGGATGTAATGACTTCTTGACAAAGGTAAGTCTTGTGATGAACCTTCCCCGACTTTATGTTCAATGCCTCCTGACTTGATGGATCCTAGCCCGTTACCTATCCTTGGCTCGAACGGAAGGTCATGGAATGGGGCTGTATGCAAGCGTTGATCGACTACGAAGGCTGGCGGACTTGGAAGTCGTATGCAGAGCGGGACAACGAAGAGCACACTGCGAAGAAGTCGAAGGCAAAAAAGTACCGATCTGCCCCGAACAGTTCGTCTTCTGATGGACAATGAGCCTTGCCTTTTTTTTTTTTCAATTTTCTCTCCTAGTTTCATTTGGTCATCTTCAAAACAGATTACTTCGGGCTTTCCTCATGTTGAGCGGTATTTGGCGGAAAGGGCGCGCATTTCTATGGTTTCACCAACGGCAGGGTCAGCGGTTGCGGACAGAAGTTACGGTAAGGCCTTCCCCAGGGTTGCAGGTTCAGGTCCCATCTTTTTTTCTACTTCACGGGATCATCGGCTGGTTCTGAGTGATAGAGATGTAATGTGTGATGCCTTTATCGCCTACTACATGCTTCGAGTGTAGGCACTCATTGAACAGCACTTAATTGAAGAGATGCCCACTGGGCCCATCCGCATATGGTTTTTGATTGTTGATCACAACGCATTGGACTACTGGGGATGATAGGATGGAGTCGTTGAGATACGTCCAGTGAATTTGAACTTCGATTAGGGATGGAAAAATCCCAAACGGATTACAATGGCAACTGATATATTCTTTTCTGATATTATCATGTTCGTAAGCTCTTATTTGTGCTGTGCTGCCTGTTAGAACAATCTAGCGTTATCTCACAGCCCATGCTTGAGCTCAACGAATCAGCTGTTCCAAACAATTAACCCTAACCCTCGGATAGTAGTCCGTCAATCAGCCCTTGTACGCTGATTGGTGATAAGAACACGCTGGGACCATCAGCCTTCCAGCTAAAGTATTGGCTTGATTTCGAAATTTCTCCAGTTTCTTGATCTTGAGCCGAACTCCTCCGGATCACCACACAACCACAACCCCCGCCATGCCGCCCCGGATACCCTGCAACAGCTGCCAGACGCAGCAGCTGTTTTTAGCTAGTCTTGAGACAGCTACCTCAAAGAGTGTGGTGCCGTCGGCGAGCCTGGCGATCCGCTCAGCAGCACAATGCCCCTCAACCACGAGCTGCGGCAACCGCCGCGTCTTCTCGACTACTCTCGCGAAGGAAGCCCGCACTAAGCCTACCGACAAACTGCTCTTGAAGGGCAAGCAGCCAACGCTCCAGAAGCGCCTATTCCTCGAGTGGATCGAGAAGTTTGAGCGGTTCCGTGAACCTTCCGAAATGAACTACCTCTCGCGCGTTATCAAGAACTGGGAGGGCCAGCCCGTTGCCCCGAACCAGCCGTTCCCGTGCAACCCGGACTTCCGCTCCGAACCGGTCCTATCAGAGGCTGCGCGCGAGAAGATCTGGCACGCAGTTATCAAGAATGGAATGCCACTTAAGGCGGTATCGGCCCAGTATGGTGTCGATATGCGTCGTGTTGCTGCTGTGGTGAGGATGAAGGAGATTGAGAAGCAGTGGGAGCGCGAGGTGAGTTGGCTGTCGTTCCTCTCCCATCTTTCTCCGATTTTGGCTTCAATGATGAGATTCAACCAAAAATCGATTAGTCTTGAAGACGTAACCCATGGTTAAAACACCCCTTTCTTCTGAATGGAGCCCGGTTTAACTTGCTTGCTCTTTTTCTACCCATTTTATCAGCCACCTAGATAGCTGACAAAACAATGGCATAGGGCAAACCTTTGGCGATCCCTTACGCTAAGGCCATGATGAAGATGCTGCCAAAGGCAGAGCTCAATCCGGGAGACCCGCCATTTGAGCCCATCAACGATATCCACGTCCACAGCTACACAATGCAGCAGCTTTTTGTGCCAGTATCCGAATCCCGGCACTTTACTCGTGAGGACGCAGCCAAGGCCTTTGGCGACCACATTCTGCCGCCGGATGCTAAGATGCGTATTCCTGAGCTGGTCTCCATGGAAAAGCGCATCGCCGAGGGTATGGACGCGCGCGACGCGCAGGCGCTTTTCATCCAAGAGGCTGCCGAGAGCGAGCGCAAGCTGGCTGAGCGTGAGCAGGCTCGTCTGCGTGCAGAAGAAGCACGCCGCATTCGCGTCCAGACCAACCGGTTCGAGTTCCGCTTCGAGCAGATCAATGCTGAAGAAGTTGGTCCAACTGGTCGGGCGCGGAACGCTGTTGGTTGGCGCTACGGTGTGCCCTTCTATGATCGCAGGAGAGGTGAAGTCAAGATCCCAACAAAGGTCGAGTAATGGTATTGATTTGCTCTGGTCGGTGTTGGGCTGTGGCTCTTTCCAGTAGCGTTGCTTGGTGTCCATTTTACTCTAAAAGAGGAAAAGGGGGGGGGCCACGACGTTAGACGGCTGGCCTGTGGAGCCGGTTGATGATCAATCTGACGTTTATAATGGGCAAGGCGATTGGCGCAAGCGAAGCCTGTGTATATTATCGTCTATTGTCTTGTATGTGGTTGCCTGGTGGTGTGTATTCTCTCATGACAACCGTGTAAAGCAGACTAAACTAAATCTCTTGTATTCTAAGACATCCAATTGGCCCATGTTATCATGCCAGATGTGATGATAATTTTCTTTCAACTAGGCAGTGTCATGGCCTAACTTTTCAATCGCTCTATGCTGTATCCAACTTCTAATGCTCTGCATCCTATTATCAAACGTGCCAATCATAGTGACCTGGTCGAGAAGTAGTTCAGCATGTCGCATCGGGCATACACTATAGCAAAGGCCGTTGTTCCCGCTCCTTTTTATCGCTGCTTGATTCCTCGACATCGACAATCAGATTCCGCCGGATCTGCTCGACACTCTCTCGAGAGATGCCAAGGTGCTCAGTCACGTATTTCTCAACGGAGCCGTACTTCTCGCGGATCATACGCAGCGTGAGTAGCATGTTCTCTTTCCTGCAGGTGCGTTAGCAAGTTCAACAACAAGGACGCAATGAAAATGGAAGAGAGATCTTCGAGGATCGGCATGCAGACCGAGCCGAGGAAACACGGCCATTGTTTTGTGAACGATGCAAATGCCAGGCTGGCCCATTCCCTTGGGGAGGCAGTTCCAGAACCAGGAAGACCAAGGAAGAGAACCAAGCACGGCACTCGAAAGGAGGGGAGGATGTGTGCCAAGACATGTGGCACATGCAGCGCAGGAGATGAGGGGAAGCGCAAAAAATGTTTGCTTCAAACATACCTGGCGCTCACCATCCTCTCTGCCTTTTCTCTGTCCCCTTCCAGTGCCTCTCCAGGGCGGATAAGGCGCTGGATGATCTCCTCCTTTCGTGAGGCGAGACCAATCTCAGTGAGGCTGTACTCATCCGCAATAGTCTCGTCTGAGACATGGCAGAGGGCCAGAATGAGCGCAATGATCACACCCGTCCCTGTCTCAACGTTAGCCACAGGTAACTGCCTAGTTAGCTTTGCCGATGCTTCCAATGGCGAGAAGCATCTGTTGGGGATGGCTATGTAGACATAAGGAGCTACAACACTGTTGGGACTGGGGCCAAACGGGGGCTGATAACTCACTGTCTTTGCCTGCAGTGCAATGGATCAGGACAGGAGTGGGGGCAGTTCGTGAAGCAAGATGCTCAAGAATGGTTCGGAATGGGGCATACGGATGATTTGGATCGGCAGCAGCAGCAAGAATGGTAGCATAGGCTTTCATAAAACCCTAGGAATTCACAGTTAGTGACTCCTCCTACGTGGCATAGTTTGCGGGTTCGTTCAGTCAGGCACTCAATGAAGAGCCGCTCAGGGTGCCTGGTTCCTTGGCCCACGCGTTCCCTGGGACAATACGATGCTGCAGAATCGGTGATATACAGGGTTTTAGTTGGATGATGGATTCGGCAAAGCCGCCTCTGGCGGCTTGATGCAGAAAGCGTGCAAGCCTGATGCTCTGCCGGGAGCCTGCATGCGCACTGCGATGCTCCCGCACCTTGGGTTCATCCAAATCTTCCCATCTCACTCTCCATGCACCTTCAGCCAAGACGTAGCAGCCGTGAACATCAATTGGGATACTAACCTCTGGTCCGTCACTATAGTGCCCAAATCTCTCTGCAAGAGCCTCAGGAGAGTAGTCCTTGTCCAGAAAGACAGGAACAAACAGCCTCTTGATGCCAGTGCCACACATAGCCTGATCATCATGAACTTGCCCTTGGTCCCCGCTGACCCCGTGACCCTGAATTCCAGAGCGACCAAGCTCAATGACTGATCGGAGGTCGAACACATGCGTGATGCCTAACCGAAGAAGCATGGCCACACCAGTGGCATCAAGTTTGCATGGGTCGGCAGCAGAACGGAACAGAATGCCGCGTCGGACGGCCTTTCCGGGGATGTTCTCAAGAGTACAGCCTCCTGCATCTCTGAGATTGGTGAGGCCAGGAACGTGGATGAAGGGAGGAGATGGAAGTCGTTGAATGGTATTGCTTGCACCCGGGGTTGCGGTACCGCTGTTTTCGATGGCCATGATGCGAAAGAGTATGGTTGAGCAGAACAGCTTGTTGGTGCCTGTATCTTCTGCTGGGGCTGTAGATATGTGTGCGCAGTTTATTGCTGAAACGGTCACGCTCCGTGGTACGAAGCGGACTTCAGATCTTGTTGGGATTACAATGGAGTATTCTGTAAGTTCCAGAGTGCTGTTACACCAGTAACGCCTTGCATCATAGCCACTGGTTGGCTGCGATTTCTAGAACTCTGAAATTTTGGTTCTCTTGCGAGCCACCTGCTCTTGGTACAGGGGCCGTATGTGACATGGGAAGTCAGGCTGTGGCAGAGCCCGTGCAGTTCGGACGATATTCCAATAGCTCCCAAGCCAATTCACGTACCTCGGCCCAGAGTCTCCACTCAGCTGAGTGAGGGGCATTTGGGGATCTTGAATCCGACCATTACCCCGCCATACAACGCCATACATGATACCATCAGGTAGCAATGTGAATTACTTCCAGTCTTGATATCCCTGGTCAAGGGTAGCCTGCTTACATAGAGTCGTCGCTTAGTACCAAGAAGAGTTTTGGTACCATGACGTTGCAGGTATTTTCCGATATACCCAGACGCCTCTGTGCCTCTTTCCTTGACGCACTTCCTTCCTGTATCAAGTTGCAACACATGCTGTCCCAACAAAGGACAAATCACGGCCATCTGGTTAAGATACTGTCTCACAAAAATACTCAGGTATGGCTTTCTTCGAGGTTACTATGGCTTCAATATAGCGACCTGAGGGAGGAAGGGTAGGTAGGTACCTAAGTTGTGGTTTGGGGACAGCTTCGGAACACCATCTGCCAGTCGCATCTTGGTGCGTAACGTTGAAATCCAGACCAAATAAGGACTTAGCTTACTATGTAGACATTAACGAGCCTCTCTGGTGTGTCTTAATCAGAATCCGCTGGTGCATTTACATATAGACCTAAGTGCTCCCATTGCTGTCTACCTATTCTTGTTAACAGGCTCCTGTATGCAAGTCACAAGCCACTACCCACTGCTTCAATCAAAGACGTCCGGCCAATCGAGATCAAGGTACACAGGTAGGGGGCTCACCGCCGTTTGAGCCGCATAATGTAACTGTCCCAATCACGCAGCAACTCGAATTCTATTATCAGTAAGCTCAGCTTCAACATCTCTTTTCTTACCCCGAGCCCCAAATACGCAGCCCTCGAGAAATACCTCTTACAATTAACCAAATGGACCTTGCCGGATCAGCTGAGGCAACAAGTTGCCTGATCGCCTGGAATTCGTGGGTGGTTGCGGTCCAGCGCTCGAGTCCTATGCACTGGGTCAGAACAACGCCCCCATACCCTACGAGCCTTCCATGATCAGGAGACACAGCCCAACCTCTCTTATAGTGAAAATTCTTCTGCTTTTCCATCTCTGCCTGACCTTTCTTGGGCTTTGTACAGGGCAGCCTGAGGCTTTAGGGCCTTGTTCTACAGGCACAAGAAACCGGGTTTACAATACATGTAATGTGTTCAACCATAAAATGCTGTCGCATTGGGTAAGAGTCACTCTATGACAGAAAGAAACCGAGACATCTTAAAGCTTGATCTGATCTAATCCAATCTAATCAACCCTTTATGCTCATCTTAGTACGCGTTCCATGTAACTTGATCAATCCTCGATGCAGACACGAATTCATGACAAAATAGTGAAAGATGCAACAAAGATGACTACAAAAACCAAATCCCTATCACATGGTACAGTTACAGGACACAATAAGACCAGAACACGAGGAGAATACATGGAAGCAAGCCTTTATCAGCAAGCAACAAAACCAGCCACAATGAAACCAGTGAGGCGTCCCTAGAATAGAGTCAGCATCAGCCCCAACGGTTCAAGTAGCCCCGTTTTTACCTAAGCCTAGTACATTATCTTCATCATAAAGGTGGGAAGGTCAAAAACTTACCAATCTAACCCAACAAAGAAAGGAGAAGAAAAAAATTTTCGCTGAATGATTAGAGACATAGAATCTCGAGATGTATCTTGCGAACAAACCACATGGCCAGTGGGAAGTTCAACAGTAACAAAACTGGCCACAACCAGAATTCTCGTAGAACTGCGGAAAGCCGAACCGCCAAGTGGAAGGAAGAATATGGTGTTCCCTCCGCGTCCCTCAGAAGCGAACGGATAATCTGTCGGAGAGCACCCGTTGATAGGGAGATTTAAGTGTCGGCAGGAACTTTGATATCCTGAACTATGCAACAGTTGCAGCGTGGTTTGCTGCAATTTTGACAGTGGTCATAAAGTCTGACCGACCAGTAAAAGGAGCAGTGACAACAGTACCACACTCTCTCCTTTCTGGTTTTCGTCTGAATGTCATGTTAGCCAGGTTTTATCGGGATACGATAGAACTGTTTGCCAACGACATACATTCCGGTTCATGTTTATGCTGAAGAGAAAAGCTTGTTGTATGGTTTCTGGTGAATGTTGGAGAGTTTTGTTAGAGGTCGGATCAGTGTTGAAGATAACTCGAGGATGGAGTTATTTGACTTCGTTCACGGGTGATAAATTTTCGACGTTGTTCCTGAACGAGGTTGAACATGGTGAAGGGTGCCAGTAGTTATATGTTGAATTTCAGAGCAAAATAAGGCGTTTTGATCTAACAATCGCGATTCAATATTCTAGGGCTAGTTTAAGGATTGCGCAAGGCGAATCGAAATGGAATTCTCGAGTTTGAAACTGAAAAACAAAGCAAAAAAAACAGAGAAGCCCTGCCGCAGGCACCTCCGGTCGAGCTCTAATAAAGACTATTCCCAAGGGGGCAATGTCGAGGCACATCCAGTGAGCAAAGCCACCAAGCGGGACACCACTGTTAGAGAGCACTTAAATTCAGTACTTGTAACTAATGACTATGCTATCTCTCAGTCATAGAGCTTTGGTATCGAGGGTAGATCGGGCTTGATAGCAAATACTTTCTGGAAATCGTCCACAAAACACCAAATTGACGGAGTTCCTGCGTCAACTTTCTGATCTTGGTTACATTAGCGTACTCTCCTAGAGGCTAGTACCCTCAAAGGCTCTCTCCGTCTTCCAGGGCACAATTGCATCTGACGAACAGATCGAGGAAACTGTTGATCTCGTAAAAACTGTATAATGAAGATCTTTTTGTTAGAAGCCCGAGACAACTTTCGGTGTAACGCGAGATAGGGCGAGGAGGGATCTGAGGCATCTTTGGCATCTTTCACCGAAAAGCATATCCACAGCGGTAGTACTTCCAATTCTCGGTGACATGTATTGGCGCCTCGGTCCCCAAAGGCGCAGTCAACCTGGCGAAGAAATTCCCAACCTATTCCAACTATCCTGTCGTTCGGCCGTGAACGCGGTGTCATGCTTCAATGGCAGTCTCCGAGATCAGTGATTCGAGGACACTTCGATGCCTGTTGGATGCCGTTGGAGTCCTGAAATTAAGGGCTGAAAGTAAGGCAACCAAGGCTAAGCAAACAAATACTGAATTCCAACTCAGACAAATTTGTTTGTAAGTTTTGTCTGCTAACAAGATGAGGTGATGAAATTACTGAGGTTGCCTGCCGGAAGTCCGAGCGCCTCAACTCACAATGTCGTCACAAGTTTGCAGTTTGACCTTGTAAGCTAGGGACTCGATCTCTACTGCAGATCAAGAGGTGGATAGAAAGATTAAGTAGGTACTCAAGACTCGCAACAGAAGGCTGACTGAGAATGTGTGCTTTATGTTTTGGTGGAATCTTGAGAACATTATATGCTCATACCCCCTTGATTTTGGTCATTGACCTATAATTTCTGTCAAGTCAAGCCTTTCTCAAGGATTATCGAAAGCCCATAATGCATCTTGAGAAACTACTTTTGTAAAATGACCAGTAGGATGCGAAGGAATTGATAGCAGCAATGCTGGGCAATGGCACAAATCCACAAGCTGCAATTATGGCACTGTGCTAGGTATCTGTAAGGAGAATAGCAAGAGCACATGTAAGGCTGTTCCTTTTTTGCATATTACAAAATTGGAGCCTGGGACTCTTGTCTCTTATTGTGAACAAGACAGCGCCAAATATGGAATGTATTTTTTGAACTTGGGCATTCATAATCTTGGCAGTCGTACGATCTGGGCAATCATATACGACCGGGGCTAACGGTGAGGCTTTTGAACCTCTGTTGCCCAATACACCAGAAACTTCATGGGCTTCACCGAAAATAAAATCCTTGTGCACAGCCGTAAGTAACAAAGTACGGCAGGGGAGCAGCAACCTGGCCCCTGGCAGAAAATCAGCCCCGCGCAATGAATCGTGAGGTAGACCCCAACAGCACAAGTTTACTGTAAATTTGCCATATATACACCCATAGTGCTAAGTAATTAGGAAAGAACTCTGTTAGATCGATTGTGCAATTGGACTTGACTATGTGGGCAGAGGAGATTCAAATGCTACGGATCGCAGCTTCAATGCATCGACTTCCTTATGGATGACGTCACTATGTGTTTGGTGGGGTTGAGCTTTGGCATGCTGGACTTTCGGGAAAACTATTTCCGAGATCCGAATTGATCCCGCTTTTTGGCCACTGCAGACAAGTGCACACATACACTATGTAAAGGCATCCTTGGCCGTTGGCCTATACCCGACAACATAGAGTTGATTTCCACAGCGGATTGCATTGATGAATTCCCCTTTGTGACCTGTTGTTGATAGCCAATGGGTTACTGAGTATAGTCTTACTTAAAAACAACCCTTTACAACAGCTGTTCGTGCATGTCCAACAAGGATTATGGATTTCTTGGCTTTTGTTCCATTCTGCATACTTCGTTGCCGGTCAACGCACAATTGTTCTTGGCAATCCTTGGCCAACTCATCATTGACCCATCGTGAAGTTTTCGCTCAAAGTCAACTCTAGATCATTGTTGATTGCAAATCCTCCATCAATAGTGACCCCTCAACGTTCTGATCTACCTGGAGTACTGCTTCGTGGCGCAACTGACACCGCCATCGCACAACCGTTTTCTGACCCGCTTTCTTTAGCTTTTTATTGCCAACGGGTTACTAAGCTCCGAGATCATCCAGTATTCCAAACAGCAAGCAAGATGGCCGTAGGTGATGTCACACTGAGTTACCTACTGTTTACCCTGCTGCACTTTGCGCAATTTGTCCTTGCCATTGTGGTGTGTGCTCTCTATGGTATTGATCTGGACCGTGCCCGGAAGGCGCACGCAAGTGCCGATGGCAAATTGGTGAGTGTGTCCCAAAAGCCCCGAGGGGTATAGTGTTGGTCCTGGTAGCGGAACTCTGAACTAACTGGAGACAGGTTTACGCTGAGGTCGTGGGAGGATTGTCTGCCTTAACGACATTGCTTTACTGTATCCCGTATATCTTAAGGTTCGCTCTGATCTGGGCATGGAACCTGGTCCTTTTCATTCTCTGGATTGTGCTCTTCGGCCTCTTTGGCAGGGTATGTCACCAAGATTTCATGATTGTCACCGTATCTTGATGTTATTGCTGACGGCTGGATAAAGAAATATATCCACGAAAATGCAAACGGAAATGGTGATATCAAACGGATGAAAAGCACCGTTTGGATCGTCTTTACTAGTGCAATGCTCTGGCTCATCGGCTTCCTAGCCCACCTTGCTTACTGGTGGCGTCACAGGGAGCGCAGAACTCGTTTTACTAGCCGTGCAAGGCTTTAAGCAGGGAAATTTCCTGCAAAAGTTCCATGCTTTGTGGCCTTTGGAATTGACACTATACTATGCGCAACAATTTGTTGTTAGAAACTTAGTCCGAGCTTGAAATCATGTAATTGCGTCCTTTGGGATAGTTTCGTTGACAATTCTAATTAGGCTGAAGTCGCTTTCTACATACCTGGAGTGGCCCTTAGCGGTTTAGAATTTCGAGCACGGGAAGTAAGAAAAGCATCTTCATCAGAAGTCCTGTCGGTTACCGATGTCTGGGAGTTAAAAACAAATCACATAGATACACCTCAGTTGCTCTCAATACCTCGAGATCTTCTAAAGCTGGATGACATCCTAATAAACTAGGTATAATAGATGCCTGCATCAAAACTACCTTCGAGGTTGCGTGGTATCAGGAACAGGGTCGACCTTATGACGTAATCTGGACCCTAGAGGACCCCTCTACTACAATCTCATAGCTGCAGTGTGTAGGTACCGGAGATACGTGCGGGTCCTATGGCGTCATCTTCATCATGTGGAAGACATCAATCTCCCACAACCTTCCAGTCCGCGAACCTCCGGAACCGCTAAGCTTCTCGGGCCTCCGTGCCTGTTACTTGACGTGGAAGGCAACATTGTCCCTGTTTAGCTGCAAAGTATGCAAGGTCAACCTGGTATCTTGTCTTTCTGCTAGGAGTTGTGAAGAAGTCACCACATGCACATTGGGGCTTTTGCCTTTTGTGCCGCAACCTCAGCAAGTCATATATATACCTGACGGACAAGATGCTAAACCATTATTTTATCGGCATGTATGTCAAAAAAAGCCATCTAGTTTTCCAAAACTCAGTCGAATGACGCTAAATGGATAGTAAGATGGCGATGGAGCATATGTCGAACTCCCCATCATGTCTACCTACCTAGTTACCTGACGTGGTGGTTAAAAGTCAAATTTATGGCCATGTCGACAGGTAGCTGAAACCTGGAGATCGAATGAAACCTCAGTCTGATAACCTTTATTTCCAGTGCTTCAGGCAATGATTCCTTGAATCCTATGTATTGAGGGAAAATGAAATGCATCTGAAACGTCAAGGTCAGTTACCCACTTTTTCCGACTCAAGGCGCATGAGGTATGAGGTGACCGCTGGTGCAAGCACCGGCGAGTAGCATTCATTTCCTGACAAACCCTTTCTCTACGGATTAAATTGTCTTCCTGTTAAACCGATAAGCCAAACTTATTATCTTTGTAATTCCCACTTTCTTACTTGACTGCACCAGCCAAGAACCTACTAGCTTGAACGGTTCTTCTCCTCCGGGGGGAGCTTGTCAGACCGACTTCGTCAGCGTCGGATGTTAACTGCAACCTAACCTGACTTCCGCTGAGCAGGTGACCAAGGTATCTGACCAACAGCACACTGTGTTCCCTTGGTAGAATCTTTTCTTATCCCTTACCTATTTATCTAGGTATCTCTGCTTATCCTTATTACTGTAGTCAACCAAACCAAACGTTGCTACAGACTGTCCGCTTTTTATTCTTCAATCACCGGAGAGAGATAAACCCAGATACAGCCAAAGCTGATTGTGGTCTTACCTGTATCTGCTAATCCATTGGATACTCTCGTGCAGTATAGGAAATTACCGAGCCAGTTATACGTCACTTAAAGTTTCCTCAGGGTTTCTGTCATAGGAAGTTTTATCTTTCCTTTTTTCTCAGGTCATTTCAATCTGTTTTTCTACAGTTCTCCTACTAGACATCCTTTCTTCTTGATCCATTTTGTTTTGTCTCGTCCGTCTTCATGTATTTTCGACATCGACAGCCAAGCATCGTGTTGGGTTTCCTTGGTTTCATCAGTAACCGATAACTGACTGGAGACTAGAACCTTGCTCTTGTTCACACCCTATCTTGCATTTGCTGGGAACTTTATTTTAAGTCAAAGCATCGATTGTTGGTGACCACTGCACCTAAAGATGGAGATTCGGAATCCTTCCTTCAGCAACCTGAACACTGCCCGTGCTGGAACGCGGCAACGCACGCTCTCCGATTCATCCGAAGCTTCACGGAGATCTGAACTATCCGATGAACTTTTTGCCTTGTCACCAATTAACACCCCTCGAAACGAGCAGCCCCAGTTCTCAGCAGCAACGGGCCCCAGATATTCCGGGCCTGCCTCAATCACCCGGAAAGCCACTTCGCCTTTCACACACGCGGAAGCTAAGCCGATACCGATCGTGCTCCCCCGGCGAAGGGTTGATCTCACATCTAAAGCTGCAGTTACCCCGGACCCTCCGCTGTCGGCGAGGGGAGACATCTCTGGGTATGTCCGCCTCCTCTCTCACCCCTCTCACCGGGCTCCGACCCCTGACCACGCAACCAGTCCTTCTTCCCTTTGAATCCCTTGCCAAAAGGTACTGCCTTGGATCTCACGCTGATCCCTTATCCTTGCTGCACAGGGCATACTTCCCCCTCCACGAAGATCCAAGATCGCGCGTCAAAACACCCCACCCCTTTCGTGAAGGTGCGACAACTCCTCACGGCGAGTCTGCGAGCCATGCCCCGGTAGAGAGAAACACAGCCCCTGACTTGGAGGAAGGCGAGTCGCCCATGACAGTCACGCCGACCGGGTCCCCTCAATTCCCTTTTCCAAGCTCCATTGGCGCATTTCCGCCCCCGACACCCAGTCCAACCACTCTTCCGGCCAGCGGAGACCTCTTGGAGCGGCGCTACGGTTGGCCGGCAGCACCATCATTGATCACATCACATCCTGCCGGCAGCGACCGCCCCCAGACAATGCGGCAGTCCAGGTCCGACGCCCGCCACCGCCTGCTCCAATACCAGCGGGACATGGTCACGCAAATGTCGATGGCCGCACAGGTGGCTCTGACCCGAGCCGATACAACCAAAACTCGGATAGAGACAGGGCGAGCCGACGGCGAGATTTCTGACGTCGGCAACGCGCTCATTGTGGCTCGGGCCCGCTTGACAGCTGCGTCAGTTGTAAGGCCAGATTCGCCGCAGCTCAGACCGCTCAGCAGCCCCGGGCCGGTGACGCCAATTTCACTTGCACCGAGCCCCGCTGACACTTAAGCTGGGGGTCTTCCATCGGGTCAGGGTTAGGCTGGCTCAAACACAGAATTGAGGGATGGCCATGACACCATGTGGACTTCGAGGACAGCAGCGGAAGACCGAAGTGCGAAGTGATGGGCGTAGGAGTGTTCGTCATCATCCATTGAGCTTGACGCTTGTCTGGGATGAAAGAATAAGATTGAGGATGCTTTTTTGAATAGATCCTTTGTAACTCCTTCTTAGAACAAATATCCGCCGTTAGAGCTACTAGATAGAAGATATCTTAAAAGATACCCTGAAATGCTGGTAACGAAGTAGTGCTAGAAACTTGAGAAGCTCGGCACTTGAGCAGGACAAATCAATCAGAGACGTGGCAAGAGTCGCCTCAGCGATGCACGGCATGGTAATACGGTTAGTTGCATTGACATCGCCACCTCGCTTTCTTATGATATGTGATCTACGATACTCGGGATTGCGCTGGGATTAAGTCCAAGCTTGGATCGAAGTTCAGGCTAATTATTGTCTCAACTCCCTTCCGCTATCCAAAACCGATGCGACGACTCCTTTACACATCAGCTTTCCAGCGTGTACCTGTCACAACTCACAGAGCCTTGCAGTAATTGGCCGGAAAATTGCCCTTCACACCATTCAACTCGCCAACCCACCTGGGATACACAATGAACAATTAGCTTTTGACTTCAGGCTAGGGGATGTTTGTGCAGACGTACCAGTCTTGATCAGTCTTTGATCTCCACAAGACTTTGATCTTGTCCCCCTCCTGAAATGACAAATCTTCAGGCCCCTGTGCGGCGAATGCATACTGGGCAATAACCCACTCCTCTTTTTTCGCTCCTGAGATGCGTTTCGGTGGAGGAGGTGGAGGAGGGGCTTTCTTTTTAGCTACCATAAGCACCGACTGTTTGGTATTATTGCCAACATTCCTCGATGGAGTACTGGGGGATACAGCAGAGTCGTCGTCACTTGTATGGAGGCGAGAGGTACGCTGCCCAGGATGTACGATATCTACACCACCAAGAGCGACAGTTGTGGTAAAGTCAGTTGGATGAGTGTAGTTAGGCTGCCTGGCTGACGAGGGCTGAGCGACCGGATTGTTCCCGGTCATGAAAGGGGGTGCCTCCAAGGAGCTGATGGACGAAACCCGACACTGTCGTACGTGAGGTTTCGCACTTGAGCTGCTGGATGAAGTTCTATTGGAACCAGTGCCGGTTGGACAGAGAATGTCATCGCCAAGCTTCAGGGTTTTGTGGGCTGAATTCCCACGGGCAACGATGCTCAAGGATTCGACTTTCTGTCGAATTGTCCCGTATGTCGAGCACCATGTAGAAATAACCTCGTTCATTGGAGGGGGGGGAGATGGAAGTCCTATCTCCTGGCAATAACCGTGCAGGGCGGTGTAATACAAGCCCAGCAACCGGGTTTGGATGAGGACGATATTTGAGAGGAGGGGAGGAATGAGATTGAAGGTTGCCATGATGATCGGCGGCAGGGTTTTACGAAGATGCTCGTCGGCGACTCCAAACTCCTGGCTTCTGTTAGCCGTCCAAGGTAACTTAGCCTGCCACGTTGATGGACTGCACATACCTCAGCAGCCTTTGACAACTCCACCTCGAGTTTTGCAAGGGCTGCTTCGTCTTTTGTCGTCCGACAAGGTTTTCGCTGGATCTTGATTGCTTTGTCTTGAAGTTTTTCGTATGCCAGTCGCTTGTTTTCGCGTTTCCCGATGGTTTTCCGAACCGGCGCAATAAACTTGCGGGCCTCAGCAGCCGGTCTTATGACATGTTCCTCGATCAGTCCGATTTCCCCTAATAACTCGGTCTTTAATTCTTTGTATTCCTTCTTTAACCTGAATGTTCTCTCCAACTGAAGTTGGGGCGTTGGGGTGGTTTGACGGCGAGAACCTTCGGAGGCGCCAACGATAGGATCATAGAGTCCTTCAAACTCGGCTACTAGCTGCAGCTGGGAGGAGGCGAGAGATGTCCAGGCATCTTTCCACTGCTTTGTCATGTCGATGATCTAGAGGGTATTTTCAGTCAGCTGCCCCGGGTACTCCCAAGAATTGAGGCTCTTCGTAAGATTGAATGACGTTACCTTGGCAAAGACCCTGTCGGCATCTTCATAGTCGGTCAGGAGGGCCGAAGCTTTAGCGTTGTCTCCCGGGCCTTTGTTCCAGAGCCTTCCAAAATGCTTCTGCATAGATAGCATCTTCACACAAATGATATGATTTGGTGGTATGCTCGATTCGGCGAACTATTAGCTGGGAGCATTTGATGACATCCTCTAGGTGCCCTACAACAATGGCTTTCGGAAGAGGATGAATAAGCTGCCCTAGATATATCGGCGGACCGGGGCAAGTTATGATTTCTTGTTGGTGAGAAAAATATAATATATACCTAGGGAAAGACAATGGATCAGCACCAGTAAAAATTTCCCTGGAAGAGATGGAGGGGAGCGGTCATGACACCCGGAAGACACCAAGCCCGTTCTGTCTCAGGGGACATAACAGGTCAAGAAAGATGGACGGGATCCTCGCGTCAAATCGTATCAACACCTCTGGGCGGGCCCGTTGCACAGGGAAAGAATTCGGTGGGCAGACAGCGTGGTTTCTTTCCATAAGCCCTACACTACCTGAGGTAGGCTCTAGGGTGCAATGGCAACCCAAAGAACCGGTGGACACAGCATCCTACCTGACAAGTCGGGTGTGTAAGCTCTTCCAGGTTGACCTGAAAATAGCGGCAGAAATGCCTTTGGATGAGGTAGGCATTCATAGTGGCGTTAGGTCTCTGCCTGCTGTGGTCAGAACACCTCGACAAGTTCGCCTACGAGTATGCCATTGGGGACTCAGATGCGATTGATCGCAACATGCAGTGTTGTTGATAACTTGCGGCGATGGAATACCATTTGAATGCATTTGACATAGGAAGAATTAACAGGGCAGAGGAAGTGGGAGTGGTTGCATCTAATGCGATTGCGTGTCTGCAGTACGAATGATAGTATTGAAGCTGGGCGTCTGTCCCGCGCCTATCAGTAGTGGGGTACAGCTGCGGGATCTGTCTTGGCTTCTTGGCGCCAGGGCGTCAAAAGACAAGCATTTGTGGGGTTGAGCGTGTTCTATGGAAGCCCGGAAAGCGCGGCTTTTTGAGGGGGTGGGGACCGTAGGGACGCCAATCATGTGATGTCGCGGTTGGCCAGACGCGCCTATCTGGCTTATTTCGCGTCGTCTCGGAAGATCTTTGAACAATGCGTGTTCCCCATATCTGGCAGCCGGCCTGGCGTTGAGAAACTAATAACGTCCTCTTCAGTTAATATGGTATTCTGACTGCAACAATACGAGCCCAGCTCATCACAGATGTCGTCCATCGCAACCGCCCGATCTGCTCCGGCGGGGGCCCCGGGTGCTGGCAATGGCCGGACTGCTCCTGTCCTCGAATTTATTTGCCTGTTCACCCACGACCTCCGAAAGAAACACAAGCGTTGGGAAGATGGCCGACTGAAGTATCATACATTCAACAAGCGCATCATGGTTTATGATGTGAAGGGGCATTATGTCGGAGATATGCACTGGCGGCATGATTGGGACTTCGACGAAGGCGAGGAGATTGAACTCGAACGCGGCGGTGTAATCGTCCAAGTTGCTGAGTGCGTTGGCCGTCAGGAGCAGGACTTATCAGAATTGTTGGATCGAAGGGCAAAGGAAAAGGAGCAACGGCAGCAACGAACGGTGTCAACTCCGACTGGCAGGCTTGTTTCTGGGCATACCCCGTCTGCACTCAAAGACCACTTTCACACTCGACATCGTCCTTTGACGGCCATTCTTGGTATGCCCACAGGTCACCATGGGCGTGCAGTCATACCTAGAGAGTCGCCGTTTGAGCTTCGACAAAGAGCGGAGCAGATGGCCAACACAGATAGTGATCCGCGCCCAGCGAAAAGGAGAAAATACGACATCACCCCCCCCAGCAAGACTGGCTATGCACAGCATCTTTTTGGCGCAACGTTGACATTATCTGCCGTGCCCGTCAGTTCCGTTCCTCCCCGCTGTCTGGCAAGCCAGACGCAAAACGCCCAGCCAGAAGTTTCTACGAATGCCCGAGAAGCCGGGACGACGGAAAGGATGAGAGACGACCGAGAGCAAAAGCCTGTTGGATTCGAAGAACGAGCGCTGAGTGGGCTCTCAGCCTTCCCACAGTCTGGCTTTCCGTCCAGGGGTGAAACAGGCGGCTTCTCTGGAAAGTTGTCCGAATCAGAGAGAAAATCCTCCCAACCGCAAGAAAATATAGGCACTAGATCTGAGTTCGTTGAACCAGGCACGAGCAAGGTTGACAATTGTGAAAGAACAATCAATCCCAGGATGTCGACGAAGACGACTTCTGATTTGGTCACCTCGCACTTTACTATTCCTGATGGTCAGCATTTCACAAACGAACACGTCTATCAGACCAAGATATCAGCGGTCAAGCCCGGGGTCGAGCGGCATCCTGCAGTGTCACTTTCACATGGGGCATCGGCTTCTCAGGCTATCGTACTCGACGACGAGTCAGATTCTGACGCGCCAGAAAGTGCTAATCTCCCTCAGCAGATCCATGGCAAGGAGAAAGAGGAGGAAAAGAAAGCAAGCCAATGTAAGCTGTCAGAGGCAGTACCTCCACCGTCTGATAAAACTTTGCCCAGGAAATCGGTCATAGCTCATGTAGAAGATTATTTCAACGGGGAAAGAATGGAACTACGACTAAAACCTCGGCCGAAGCGTGGACTGTTGCTTCTTACCGAAAAGAAACTTACCGCAAAGCAAACAAACATGCCGTTAGAATCCACTCAGTCAGACCCAACGTCTCTGGAACCATCAGCCTTCATTGGAGCGACACGGTTGTTGATAGGGAATCGACCCCCTTCAGTCGGTATTGCAAATGATTCGCCGAATGATTCAAATGATTCGTTTGCATCAGAACTCGCCATTGCTCATAGGTCTTCGACCATCACATCGTCTAACCTCATCTCCTCGGCACAAGGCATTGCGAATCAAATTCCCAGAGAAGCGAAAGATGCCGCTAAAGGCGACGGCATTCTTGATTCGTGCTCACGTGGGGAGGAAGCTCAGAATCTGCCAGAGTCTTCTGCTCCAGCACTGGATTTAGAAACAACACCAGAACCCGCAAACAGCCCCAAAGAAATCGAGCAAAGTTCGTCATCACCTCCTCAACGCAGAAGGGGACTGCGGGCTTCAAACAGACGACTTCATCACCCTGAGGATTCTAGCGACGAGAGAGAGTTAAGCCGGGCTCCTTCTTCCCCAGACTTTTCCGCAAAACCAAAAAGGGAAAACCCTGTAAACAAGAGTAAAGATAACAAGAAAGGAGGAAGTGCCAGACCTGTCCGTCCAAAAAGAGAGATCAAAAAGATCGCAAGCGTGGAGGAAAGTGGCGGTTGTGGAGGCTTTCAGGCTTCGTCCCGTCCGCGCTTGACAAAGCTCAGCAAAAGCGTTCGGAGCAGAGAACTTATTGGGTATATCCCCACGAGTACACCTGTACCCGTCAATCCTCTCCTAACCTCCGTCACCAGCTCGCCAACCTTCGCAGAAGAGAAACAACACAGTTCTCAAATGACGTCCATTGTCGATGAGACTGCTGAAAACTCAATACTTGCGGCAAGTGCGAATCGAGTTGTTAGGTCTGCTTCGCCCATCAACCAATCTCCTGAACCCAACAAGATTGGCCCAACAAACAATCTGGTGTTACACAAAAACTCAATAGGAGGGCCGACACTAGAATCAGTGCTGCCTAAAACTGTTCCAGGTAAACCGATCCATCTGATCGAAGAGCCTGCCTCTGAACATACAAACTGTGGAAGCCCGACTGGCCCGGCCACCAACGTCAATGCCTCCAACTGCCGCGACAATGAAGAGGAGCTCAGTTCAATCACAGCCGAGCCTTGCGATGGCGGACAGGCCACATCATTCACTCCAACAACTTCTCTGCTGATGGCGGGACACATCACCTGTAATAACCAAGCGGAGGTCCAATCTCCAACTGGTAAAATGCAAAGTGCGTCAAAGGGTGGCATGTCCACGCTCGATGCCAACCAGGCGTTTCCGAAAGTTCTATCGGTGTCGGCTCAACCATCTGTCAGTAATTTTACTGCTGCAAACGGTGGTACCGGTATTAATCGGCCAAGGATCCCCAATCCTGCAACACGAGGTCGCAAGGCTGCACTCAAGTCGGACGCAATCGGCCTGGTCCCTCGTCCAGTCCTGCCACCGGAGCTACCATCCTTCGCGATGAGATCAACGGGAAGTGGGTGGGCAGGTCAGCCTGTTGCTGAGGAACGGTCGAAACGCAAGATGATGTTTCCTGGATTTGTCTCTGCTAGAGGAGGAGGGCCATGGAGTCGCGAGGCGCACGACTTACTCGAAACTGGCCGTCCTGCAGGCTGAGTTCTGATTTCAGCCGGCAGAGGTGGAAATTGTTGCATAAGCGCTGGCTTTCTCTATTCTGTCTGGGGTTCCAGGTTCCCGGCTGCCACATTGCTATGAAATGGCCACGGGATACCAAATTAGGGCTGCGTTAACAGTACTTTGCAAACAATGTAAATTACCCAATAGGATGTATATGAGTTGGGCTTTGCGGCTCAACATCGTGATGTGCCTGGTGTTGTCAGGCAGATCACTTTCCAGACATCTCAAAGGCGATTTGGCTGCTCGATATTACTGGGCCAATAAGCAGAACCTCGTGGTTGATAATCCCTAACACCAAAATGATCCTTGTTCATGATCCACGTGGCCCCGTAAGGTTAGGTCCCAATGTTCATAATGGGTCGTTTAAGGCATCAGGTTTGGACATGATTCTTGTACCTCGGTGTTGTGCAGTGCCCCGCATCCTAGCATCAAGGATGTCACTACATCTGTAGAGCCAGCAAGAGAAACTGGGCCACTGGAGGTAGTACAGTAGTTCATCAATCATCTGGACGTGCCATATCATTTGACTTTGTCCAGGGTAACAGTTTGGTGCACGGCACTAGTACAGAATCCTACAGTTTCACATTGAACGTGAAAAGACCAACACGAACGCTCCTCCTTTGGTTCCGTTGATCAATCAGGTGCAATTTGGGTCCCTCCATCCTATGCACCCTCTGATGATGCCCTAAGTTTCTGCTCCTATCAACTGGTTTCGGTCAAACAGGTGCTTGCATTGGGTGGACTGAGGTCCATGGTGAGCTAGATGGCAGTCGCAGAGTTTCAGTCAATCATTAGCTTCAATCCCAAGCAGTTGTAGTTCAAGATCTTGTCAAACTTTGTGTTTCTAACCTGTCGGTGTTGGTAATTGTGATATAGGCAAGCTTATCACATGATTGAAGTTGTCCAACGAATGCCACCATCAACATCCACTAAATTTGGATCATTCTTTGAATGAAGGAAGATGCGCGATACATATGCCCGTATCCCATACAATTTTTTCTGTAGAGATATATGCGAACTATATGGTCTACAAACAGTAAAAACTGCGCTGATGCGCCTACATCGGTGATTGCCGCACTCCAAGCAGCGCACCACGGTTATCCGGCTGTGTCACTCGAGACTCTTGCTGCTTGCACCCTACAGCATTGTCTTCCAGTTCATTGAAGCGGTCAGCAAGTTATAAAAATACTAACCTGCTCTTTTGGGCAAACGAGAGAGAGAAAACAAAGCTTCCATCACATAGTTGTCATCAGTTGTTTTCTTTACCATTTATTTATTTATTTCTCGGTGAGTTGTTTTTCGACAATTGCTTTGCAGGCTTCCACGTTGGATGCCTCACTGATTCAACCAAGGATGCCAAGAACAAAATACACACTGTGAAGCTGTCTGGCAACGTTTAGTGGGCAGTGCAGACCAGTCAGGTAAACCAAATATTTTGCTGTGCTATGCTATCTATGCCTGACTCCAAGTTTGACAATGCGAAATTCTCATTCTCCTTGTCATATATGAATACATTCATTTCTTTTCGCTCGCATTCAGGATCAACATTTGTGCTGTCATCTATTCTCCATGTTACTGTGAAGTCAAGTTAGTCGGGTACGGGCTGAGGAAGTTGAGGTGAGTGAAAAAAAGAGGCAGTGCATCCTCACAGCAGCAGGTTGCTCTTGATGTTGCCAGCACCTAGGCCCAGGCTACCTTGCAAATACACTTGCTTCAATCTCCTTTCGCCGTTTTCACGCCCCGTCTTCCTATGAGCCTGCAATACTCTTTCATCTTGAATCTCCTAAAGTAATTGGTTGTTTCTGTGACAATTTTCAGATCTTTGACCCCCATCCTTCATCTTCGCCGCTTCATCCAGTTATACCTAGCTAGCTACCTACCTATCTAGTTTCAGTTGGAGGTTTTTGTCGCCGCCTTGAGCCGGGGCGCTCCATCGATTGCTGCCTTACCTATTCTACCACCGCCGCATCGTTTCGAAGACTATTGGCCTGGCCCACTTGCTTGCGCATAGAGATTCGCCATCACGCAACCACGCCGATTTTCTCGTTTGAAAATAAAGCTTCCGAACGCAATGGCTGCTCAAAAGCCAAACCAGCGCCGTAAACATGGCGGCGTTCCTAGAACTTCCCCTCATGAGCTCCAAATACCCCACGATGATCATCGAGACATGACGATGTTTCTTCAACTTCCCTTGTTCCCAGCATCTCCCGCATCATCTGCCCGTTCTCAAGCCAGCACGACCAACTCCGTTTCCAGAGCCATGAGTGACATGGCCATTAATGATCGACCTCCTGAGAAGAGAATGAGAAGAGGCGGTCGCACCGGGCCGCTGTCGGAGGAGACTAAAAGAAGGGCGGGGTTAATGCGCAAAGCTGGGGCTTGCACGGAGTGCCGAAGACGCAAGGTTAGAGTGAGTCGGCCAGAGGTCAATGCCATGGAATCATGTCTTGGTCGCTGACTGTCTTCGAGTGTACTCACGTCGATGTGTCACACTTGGAATGCCCTTCTCAAGAGAAGCGTTCCGTCGACCCGTCCACTTTAGAAGGCAATTCCCCGATCGATGTCAACGTTCAACGTGACCTTTTTGGTGTTGGAGGCGAACACTCTTCCTGCTTACAAACGCTCGGAGGTGTCGCGGGTGATTTACACCCTGAGTACGATCTGGTACTGGACCCCCCTCAAGACCAGCAACCAATTCGGGAAGACGTTACTGCGGCGTTGGCACTTTTTGCTCCCCAAGGGCGGGCAGACGATGTCCCCCAAACGGGAGGTGTGCCTTTTTCGACGGACCAATATCGATTTCCCATCTCTATTCCCATTGGCACAGAGTTTCCCTGGTACAGCTGGGGTTGCCTTTGGGGAAGTGACGAGATGCGTTCTTGCGTGTCAATACCCTTATCGGAACCCTGCAACTGGCAGGGACCTAATCGCGATGATTTCAATGTGCATTTCAAATCGGCCCATGCCCCCATCCAAGGTGAAACAGATTTTTGGAAGTGCCAAGTATGCGGGTTTTACGACCGGCAACCCCATGGACTTGATCCGTGCCCGTCGTGCAAGCAGTACGCCGCGTTCTGGCAACGGTACTGTTTTGCGTTTGTACCCTCATCGACCTTGTCCTCCTCTTATACTGCACAGGTGCGCAGCGAAGATGCACATTCGGTAGTATCTTCGAGGACATCTTATTCCTACCAGCTCCCCACGGTTGAGGCACGACCCGATGTCAGAATCTGCGAGCAGAGTAATTTTGGATATGGCAATCCAGCACCTTCGAGCAGACTCATCTGGCCGTATCCACATACTAGCCGTGCCGAAAATCTTGGAGGTGCTCAATGCCCGACAGCTGATTTCTCACACTTCCTTTTTTACACAGGCGATCATTAAGCCTTTCTCAATGCCTTGCTCAAGTGACGCATTCCCATTCACGTTCAGGGTTATCTGCTCTTCTCCAACTCAAGTGCTTCTTCCACTTTTGTTGGCCAAGGCCGACAGAGGTCAACGCACTGATGGTAAATTCCAGGTATGTGCTGACGGTTTCGTGAAGCACAACAGTGCTTTGATGCAATCAGGGCACAAGCTGACTTATACACAGAGTCACTCCATTTGCTCTATACACATCATCTCAATCACACCAAACAATCGATACCGGCCTGTCAAAATTGACGGTGACTACCGATCAGTCTTGGACCACCCCCTCGTGATTTAAAGGGTTTCTCTCAACTCTAACTTGGCGTTTTGGTTAAAGCCTTGCTTCTCTCCGGGTGTTGCGTAGATCTGACGTTGACGCGTTGTCAAAATATGCTGTTCCTTTCATTTTGCATTCTTTTGGTTGGTATGGTATTGGTTCAAGGCATAAGCTGAGGAATTTGCTTTGGAAAACGGTGTTTGGATGGGTGATACCCGTTGTTATTACCCCTATAGGAGATTGGGGTGAAGGGTGGTTGGGTTAGAAGATGTTTCTGGCAACGAAAGTAGATCTGATGTTGAGGGGGATTGTATTTTATTATCAGAGCTTATGCTCGCAGTTTGTCAGGTGTACCTCTTCAAGGCAAAACACGAGGCTTTCATGACACATCTTGAGCTTTACGTGAGACTATGGGTGACCATCCTCGAGCTCGACGTCGTATTCATAGCGCTTGCCGAGCTTAGGTTCTGCCTGCCACAGCCCATAGCTGAACAGGGAGGGCAAGGCACAATCTAAAGATTGGTATCTATAAATGTATTCGTGCAGCATTCATATAGGTGCCTAATGGCTTACCAGCCCCGAACCTCGATACGTTACTTATTCCTGTCTGGGCGAGACTTGAAGGAGCCAGGTGTATCGTGGTATATGGTCCAATGCTGTTGTGTCGTGTTGGAGGACGCACTGCAATTCTATGACTCGCCGAACCATCTAGATCTTTCTGCAAACCAATCTATCCGTACAGGCCGTTGGGACAATTATAGTCCAATGAAACGGCGGCATCGTGATATCAAGTGGTTTTCTGCTTGACGGCGGGTTTGAGATGGCTTTGACGCTTTGATGGCTACCCTTCTTGAGCTTAGGAGTGTCGGCTGTGGGGACAGGCAACCCTGACGAGGGTTGTGTTCAGCGCCAGACAGAAAATTGCTGGCTGCTGGGCACGAGGGCGGCAACGTTTCCTGTGCTTGTGGAGGAACCGCAGTCGATCCCTTCCAATTTACCTGCCGGCTCCCATCCCTCCGCAAAGCCCCACCAAAACCCGGGGTCGAGTCCCGCCGTAGCCAAGGCGTTGCTCAGCCCTGTGAGAGACGCCTTTGAGGCTGTGACAAGGCCAAGCGAAAGCAACGCGTTCTTATACGTCGTACTGGACAATGCCCTTATAACCACCCACCAGCATTACTATCCATCGCACAAGTATGCCACGGATAGAACCATCAATGGGTCGTTAGCCGGCACGAAAGGAAAAGCTGGGCTGTAAACAAATCAGCATCCTCCGTAATCCGAAGGAGTGACCATTTTACTTTGGTATCACGACCTTCCCTGATCGGCTCAGCACGATTGGAGACTTTGAGTCATCCAAATACTGGCCAATCAAGCAACAGAATTGTGGAGTTTGTTTGGGTCAGATTTGACGACGTGTTGCTGATTGAGAAAGGTCTTTTGGCTTTCCGTGGTCGAACTACAGACCCTGTGGGATGTCACTCTTTTGGTGGGGTCATATCCGAGCAAACTGCTCGCCGTGTCCTGCAACCCTGTCAGCCGCCAATCTTCTGCAGCTCGGCGGTAGCTGATACTTACGTGGGATAATATCATGTACAAGAAGACTTGAGAAGCGCCCAAGTCCTTGCAAGTACTACAGAAAAACTGTTACGTTCCAGGTACATCTTCTTCCCTTGAAGCGGGCCGCGCTAAACCTAATTCATCTCGCCGAGTGGGACCACTGTCGCTGCGCCATCATGACCTTGTCGAGCTCCAGAAGCTGTTCCTCCTTCGAGGCAGTGATATATCGGGCTGACTCCTAAGGACGCTCTCCTCGTCATCCTCTCCCGTCCTCAGCGTCGCCCGAGATCACAGATCCTGTCAACGCGATTATCCAATTGCTTAAGACGGTGTATCTACCGCTTGACAAAACGCATCGTATCGCGTTAACAGCACTTTGCGCGGCTTACCAACAAGATCGCTCTTGACTCTTCGGAAAACTCTGTGCCTCTTAAGCATCACCACACCAACCTCGCTTTCTCGTACCGTTGGAATCACCTTGTACGGAGACGCGATACTCGACGCCAACCTGGATGCCCATAGTTCGATACATTTGAGCAAAGTAACCAGCTCTGAAGATCTCCGTCCCAGATTGCTTGAGCCTGCCTTAGCAAACCATTGTTACTCTGTTCTCAACCCTTTTCTTGCCCCGTTTCCTCTTTTCTCAACCGTCCCGAAAGCAAGCCGTCCAATGTCCGGTATGGCCCGTCAGGAATCGGCCGGTACCTTCACCGGCTTCGCCGTTTACCAGCCGGCGCTCGGGGCTCCGTTGCAGTGGCTCCCCGCCATTGGTACTCCAGAGCTCGATCAAATGATCCATGCCCTCATCCCTGGCACTGCTTCTATTCAGGACAAGCGAGCCCAAGTCTCAATGGACTTTCTCGAGTATGCACATCAGACCGGGGAAAAGTTTAAGTTCTACCCTGTCCGCCCGGCGTCCTGCACTCCGGTCACTGGCTCCCCTGCCAGTTCTTCCACCCCCTTCGACGCTACTTCCTCTCAGAGTTCGTCTGTCAATGCTTCTCCTGTCGTTACTCAAGGAGCCTGGGCCCAATCTCCCGCGGCAGTTACCCCGGCGGACATTCAGCCCAGGCCACGCCCAGCGGTCACCAAAAGGTCGAGCACATCCAGCTCGCGGCAGCAGGCCATGGACTTCTTTAATCATCCAGGTATGCGCATCTTGACCAAGGACGGCCGAGATGTTACGAACATGGCTTCGCGAGGCTGCAAGACTAAGGAGCAGAGGGAACACGCTCATCTCATGCGCATTATCAAGGCCTGTGACACCTGCCGGAGGAAGAAAGTTCGCTGTGACCCCAGCCACAAGAAGAGAAATGCTTCTCAAGCTTCGCCTTCTCAGCACGAGCAAAAGCCCGCGAAAAAGGTGAAGAAGATAGAAGAGTCACCGCCTGTTGCATTTGCTGGAGAGTCAGGGGAGTTTGTTGGGTCAACCGCCTCTGATGCTGCAGCTTTGACCGCCGATTTCCAGACGCTGGAAGCTCAGGATATCGAAAAATTTTGGGAAGACTTCATCATGTTCGATCAGGAACCCAGCTTGCTTGCTGCCAACCAGTTCACAAGTTTCGACTTCGATTTCGATTCGTTCATCGGTCTTCAAAGCTGCTCTAGCTCGTCCTCCTCCTCGGCTTCTCCCTCGCAGGGCTTCGCTTCGTCTCTTCAGGCCTCGCCAGCGACTGTATCCGACCCTGTCGTGGATGTTGCAGCTGACGCATCGTTGTTCAGCGACTCGACCATTCCGTATCTCAACCCACTGGCTGCCCTCGGCACTGATTACACAGACTTCAACCTTTATTCGCCTGGACCCGACAACGTGGATGAGGATCCTGTTTTCCAGATGACGGAGGTTGCGAGCCGTCAACAACAGTTCCCCTTATCGTCTCCTCGTTCTAGCGTTGCCCACGCCGCGACAACAAGCACTCCGCAGTTCTCCTTTCCCTTCATTCCCGCAGAGAGTTCTCGCTCTGCTGTCTCTGTTTCTCGTACTTCGCCTGTGGATAACCCGCGCATGTCCTATTATTCATCGTTCCCTGACTACACAGGGCAGTTCTCTCATTCACCTGACGAGCCTGCTGTTTGCACCAACCAACAATATGAATCTCGGAGATCAGAAACCATCTACAGACCAACCAATCACAAGAGTCACGCGGCCTTAGAGCTTAGTGGTGATGTGACTGCTGAGGGAGCTACTCACAACCAATCCACCACAAAACGGCAGCAGTACGGTTCATCCAGCAGCACCACCGCTGTTTCTTCCGCCAATACTGTAGCGGCCAGTATTGTGCAGTCGTCACTTAGTCCGAGCCCGTCACCTCGACCTAGCGGTCTGCTAAGGGCACCAGCCGCCATTAGTAGTCCAGCATCCTTCCCTCGTGCTATCAAATCAGCACATGGAGCCGATGCTGTTGGCCAGGGCTTGTGTGGGCCTACGGGCGTGATAGAAAATCGGTCGGTAACGACAAATCGGACAACTGTACCTCGCATAGTCACTGCGGTCGATGTCCACAGCACTGTTATGACATATGCAGGCGTATTAAAAGCGACGACTGCAACAACGAGCGCGACCACTGCCTCAACATTCCCGACACGGCGCATCGTGGCTGGCCAAGAAAATGCCGCCAACGAGAAGAGTGTCCCTCAGCGACTATCCTTCTCTCCCCCCGGCCTTTTCTTCCAGCTTGTCGTGTTCGGTCTTGTCTCGCTCCTTTGCGCTGCAGCTGTCTTGCTGCCGCAAGCGCCCCTGACTCCTGTGCCGGCCAGCCTCGCCAACCTCATTCTTGCTTTCACAAGCATATCATCATCACTCTCCCAGTCCGCTGGACCGCAGAAAAACTTGCCAACGTATGTGGACTGCGCCACGGCCAGAATCTGCTCTACAGATTCGAGCCAACGGCGGAGGACAAAGAGAAGCGGGTTTTCGTCTCTACTATCCTCTGCGCGGCTTCTCGTGCTATATTGAGTGGAGTCGGGATACCCAACTGTTGGAAGTCCATTTCTGTGTACTAATAATACTGTGATGATGTGTTATGACTTGACGATTGCATTAATTTGGTAGCGACTGCATTTGGTTAAGTATGATACCCCGGGCGTTATCTGGAGGATTTGAGACATGTGGCCGTCCTCTTCCTTTTGTATACTGTAATGAGTTTTGGTATGGGATCGGAGGAGGATGGCTGGATGGGTTGCGAGGACCTGATTTCTTTGAGTTGTGATGCTGTGTCCCTTGTCCCTTGTGGGTTCCTGAGCGGAAGGGTTTGTAATGGTGATTACAGATAGCTTCTCAGAGTCTGACAATTTAGGGTCTCCGCAGACCACCATAAATTTTTACCCTTAGAGTCCCCCTTTAATGATTGCTGTGATTCGCAATGTTTGTGGCCTCTAGGATCCTCGCAGACATTGATTCTTGGGGTCATGCGCAAAAATAAAGGTTGTGCAGGTAACGGGTTTGCCACGACCCACCTGTTGAAAACTTGGAGAGACACTGCAGTTTCATCTGATGAACTGCGGTTTTTCCCATGGAGTGGGAACTCTTCGTCCGATGCCTACCTTTCCTATTTTTCTTTGCTTTTAGCCCTGCAGGAAGAGCATGGGAATTGTGAGACTGGATTGCTTCCCCGAAACCTCCTTGATCTGGTTCAGCGCAGTTGCTGATGTCCACACGGCTTAGTCTATCGGGAGTGACAGTCATTCAAATTTTCAGCCGGCATTGCTATTGCAGGACCACAAAGCAAGCCCGTTGTCCTCCCTCGGATTCTCACAATCTTGCACCAAGAGCACTAGTAGCAGCAAACACCTACAGTTTCTGCATATCATTCCTTATTATTGCTATCACTTGTATCCTTATTCGGCAGGTTAAAGACGCCGGCGGGCTTTGCCGTGGGCAGGCCAATTGTGATTGCTTGGTGGGGTTGAGGTTTCATTCATCACGTCTTGATGCACCCGCAGCAGTTGCTGTCAAAAATGGCAAGCACGCTCAAGCTCTTCAAAGCCCTCGTGGGCATCGCTCTCAAAACCACATTCTTTCTGCGGTGGCTCTTTCTCCTTCCATTCAAGCTCTTTCTGCAAATGGTCAAGCGCATCTCTACCATTGGCCAACCTAGCACAAGCTCTCCAATCCTCCCATGCCATTCAACTTCTGACTTCGACTCGATCTCCTCTCCGAAGGAGATCCACCACCCCAAGGAGAGCCCGCATTCAAGCGATTCCAACAGCAACATCAACATTACTATGGCAAACTCACCATCGCTTCCGGCTGCTGTTGAGCCCCCAGGTGGGCAGCCGCTCTCATCAACAGCTGTCTCAAACCCCTCGCAGACCCCTCGGATCCAGGATGAGAATTGTCCCCTTTTTGATCCTTCATCCAGCCTCACTCAGGCCCATGCTCAAGCCGCCAATTCTCAGCTCACAGATGACTTTTCACGGCTTAACCTCAATGCAGCCAGCAAGTCAGCGGTTCAGGCCGCAGCGATGAAAACGACCGAAAGGGGAGATGTTGTCAGCAAGGATGAAGCCGCTACGGCCGTTCCCGAACAGCCTAGTGATTCGAAGGCCTCTCTAGGCACTTCTGCAAGTACTACATTTATCACCACTACCGCAGCCGTCGCCACAGTTCCAGGGGAAGTGGTTCAGGCACCTGCTGTCCCGTTGTGGCATCCGGTCTCTCAGACTAGTAAGCTGAAGGACCCTCCTCCAGTTCAGCAGGACGGGGTTGTTGTCAAGATTGAAACTCCCGAGCAAGCGGCGGAGCGGGCCATGCATAGTCGGTTTATGAGGGAGGCTCTGGATATGGTACGTGGACCGTTTCTCCTCTTCCTGATGGGAGCTCTCCTCTTCCGCGCCTCAGCTTGATCGCTTGTCCGCTCCTGTGGCAGCGAGACTACGAGGAATCCCATCAACGAGCCTACACAAACAGGGAACTACTTGGTGATCGTCGCAGTGGGTCCATGAAGACGATGCGACTCACCCATCTTTACTTCCCTCGGCCCCAAGCTATCTCTGACTTCTTTGCCTTAAAGCTCAAGCTCCGACATTTTAGTTTGTGTCACACCTAATCCTAGGATTTGATGGAGTCTTGACCGCCGGCTTCTTGATCTCAAACTTGCTATAGTTGACTTGTACAATCAAGCTAACTTCTTATGTTTCAGGCTAGACTTGCCCTCAGAACCAACGAAACGCCCGTTGGCTGTGTGCTCGTCTACAAGAATCGAGTGATTGCGCGAGGGATGAATGCAACCAATATCACTCGGAACGGAACGCGGCACGCTGAACTCATGGCAATCTGCGCCTTGTTATCCTATCAAGCTGATTGGGGCACCCGCAGCGGTCCCGGGGAAACCAACAACAATATCTCAGCTACGAAACAGCCCCTGGCCGATAAAACTAACCAAGAACGACTGGATGACGATGACAATGAAACTAGCTCCTGGGGAGATGTTGATCCTACCAAAGGCCATCTTTATCCGTACGGTCAGAAGCTTCATCCAGCTCCCCGCGTCAGCCCTGATATCATCAAAGAGTGCACCTTGTATGTCACTGTCGAGCCCTGCGTCATGTGCGCTTCTCTCCTGCGCCAGCTTGGAATCAAAAGAGTATACTTTGGTGCCGTCAACGATAAGTTTGGAGGTACTGGCGGGGTGTTCCGAATTCACAAGAATTCGCCTCGTGTTCCAGCCTCAGCTCCTATCACTCCTGCTCCTCATCACCCTATTTCTAGGCCTGTTCCAGAACCACGTTCCGTTTCTACAGCTGAGCTGTCAGAGAAAGATGGCGGGTCAGAGAACGGAAATGCTCTGGAAAGCAATTCTGGAGATAGTGTTTCTGGAGATAGCACTTCCGGGGACAACAAATCCAGGGAAGTTAAGACTTATGAGATCAGAAACATTCCTTTCGTACCAACAACCTTACCAGGTGATGGTGGCAATATTGAACCCGGGTATGAGGTTGAGGGAGGATGGGGCCGCGATGAAGCTATTACCTTGTTGCGGCAGTTCTACGTTCAGGAGAATAACCGAGGTCAGTATATCCCGTACTTTGCATCTGAGTCGACAGTTCGCTGACACAGCTGCAGCACCCGTACCGCGTAAAAAGGAAGGAAGAGCTGCTCGTTTGGCTGCGATGATGGAGCGCGACGGCCATGCCGGTGGGTCGATGCTTGACCCCAGTCTCCTTGCGCTCATCAACAAAGATGGCAACAAAGAGAGCAGCGACAGCAATAAGGAGAATGATAATAACCAAGAGAGCACAGATCGCAAAGAAAATGACCCTCCTATTGAGAACAGCCAAGAAGCCGTTGCGGATACGACAGACAAGGCTCAGCTTATTGAGGAGACCTCGCTGCCCTCTACAGCGGCAGCTTGAATGACTGGTCCCTTCAGCAAAGGAGTACTCGTTTGCGGCTAGACGATTGAGTGGCTTCCGTTACTCCCTTCCAGATCATGGGTTCATTGACCTCCGGTTCAAGGAAGCTGGAGGGGAAAAGAGAAATACCTTCGATGACTTTCTCTTGGGAGGAATTTGATAATAATGGGAAAGGTGATTATACATGCTATATAGGTTAGAGAGTCGAAGTTTGCTAACTTAGGTACCTTGCCTAGATGAGTGTCCCGCCACCAATCCCTGGGAGATTGGTGCCTGAGCCGGGCTTTGTCAGGTCCGGATCGTTGGCCAATCCTGTCCCCCTTTGACTATTGCACATCTTTTTATCATCGACCATATGTCATATACCCAAGGCATTGGTTGGCATTCGGGTTAGCTAGCATGGTGTAGGGTAAAAACTGATCTCATCCATAGATGTCGCCCCGCGGCGCTCAGCTTCCAATAAATTGTTTACGTGGGTTTTTGTGAAGTACTTACGGTGTATCTGTTATCCAACACGGCTGCTATATGATATGTACGTGTGGAACAGTGTAGTGCGTTGGTTCCCACAAAAGCTTGGCCGAGGAATTACGCTAACATGGCGGATGGAGTTCATGTAGTGGTGATCACTCTGGTGTCGGAGAGCAAGGGAAATATAGTAGGTATGGCAACATAACTAGTTCCTTGGGTATCTTCACTCCGCCTATTAAAACTATCGCTAATATATGTGGAATAACCCATTCAAAAAGCACAAACCAGCTCCATTCACCCAGTAACACACACATGATACTCTCCGCTCCTCATGGTGAGTAGCAAATCCGTCAACTGCTTACTCATACTGCTGGGCAGCTATTTAGAGCCTCTTCTCCGGCAACTCAGCCGGGCTGTTGTCAGAAGGGGCCTGCTGGTTCTCAATCACATACTGGCCCTCGGTGACGTCAGACGACGCTGGTTCCGGCTTCTTCCATGGCAGGCGGCCCTTGATGAGGCTGTTGGCCCAGCTCGGCAGGATGCCGTGCTCAGCACCCCAAGACCAAGGCTCCTTCTCGTCCTTGTTCGGGGGGACAATGCGGCCGCCCGAGGCCTTCTCGATGACCCAAACCAGGGTGTTGATCAGGATGTAGAGGCAGATGCCAGCAATAAGACCATCGGCGATTGAGTAGGTGAAGGGCATCAAGGCGATGGTGACGAATGCGGGAAGAGCGTCACCAATATACTTCCAGTTGATGTCGGCCGCAGCCTGGCACATCATGGAGCCGACCAGAATAAGCACGCAGCCAGTAGCCCACGGCGGGATGGAGGCGAAGATAGGAGCGAAGAAGATGGAGATGAAGAAGCAGAGACCCGTGAACATGGCTGTCAGGCCGGTCTTGCCACCCTCCCCGATACCAGCACCAGACTCGACGAAAGCAGTGACCGGAGGAGTGCCGAAGATGGCGCCGATCGAGATGGTTAGGGAGTCGACCATGTAGGCATAGGTGGAACCCTCGAAATCCTGGGTAACTGGGTCGACGAGGCCGGCATAGCGGGCCATGGAATAGAGCGTGCCGGTGGTGTCGAGAATATCGACGTAGAGGAAAGTAATGAGCGCCAGACCGAACTGACCGCCGACGCCGCTGAGATCCCATTCCTGCACGTCCAGCACATGTTTAATTGGATGGAAGTCGACGACCTTCTTGAAAAAGTTAAAGTTATCATCGCCAACCGCAGTGTAAGGGAAGTAGGTGACGGGAGTATTGCGTGGCCACGAAATGATGGAGACAAGGATGATACCGGCAATGATGGCACCCTTGACGCGGTAAAGCATGAGCATGGTGGTAAAAACACCACCGCAAAAGATGCCGATCCACATCATGGGGCTGCGCATCTTGGCATAGCTTGGGCAAACCCCGTCAACCTGAAGCTCCTGGCGACAGCCGGCCAGTTCAACAGGGGTAGCAGTGGAACCGACAATAAGGCCGATACCCTCGGAGTAGGTCAGACCGATGATGGTAAGGAAGAGACCGATACCGACGCTGGTGGCCAGCTTAATGCAGCGAGGGATAGCACGAGCAAGCCACTGGCGCAAGCCAAAGAGGGCCAGAGCAAAGAAGATGAAACCCTCAATGAAGATTGCCGTGAGTGCGGTTTGGAAGCTGACATGACCCGAACCGTGAAAGCCGACAACAGTGTAAGCGAAGTAAGCGTTCAGACCCATACCAGGAGCGATGGCGACGGGGCTGTTAGTGAGATGTCAGCTGAGGTCCAGTCAATGTTTCAGGCGAGCAAAACATACAGATTAGAGCACAAGCCCATGAAGAAGCTGCCGAAAGCAGAAATAGCAGCCGTAGCAGTGATCAGATCGCGCTTGATCTGAGACTTGCATAGAGCATACTCCTCGTTGTCAAGACACTTAGGGCCAGGGCCCTCCGAGGGCTCGTTGCACACGCAGGTACCGCCGCTGTCAGCAACAATGCTGGCATTGACTGCGATAATATAGCTGTGACACACAGTCTCAGCACCTCATCTTCACAGGAAATCTTCCATGCCACACGCGTAGCGGGGCAATATGGAAGGCTTTTTGTCTCGACTCACGCCATGGCAAAGAAAGTAGCCAGACCGGCACGCATCTCAGTGAAGAAGTAGGATCCCTTCCTCTCCTTGGGCTGTTTTATCGGGATAAAACACATATCATTTAGTATTCATTCAGACCGACCGGCAACCGTTTTGCTGGAGGGAATCTCACATGTCCGCATCCTTCAAGCTTGAACCAGCGACCGACCGGGCTGGTCGCTATCCTTCTGTTAATAGTCTCAACCCACCCCATTTTTTTTTGTGTTGGGTTGATAGTCTGCTCAAAGCGATCAAGAATGGCGAGAGAGGGAGAGGTGTTTATCGATGGGTGAGCGCCGCGGTTAGGGCGCGAAAAAATGTAAATCGGGTTCGATCGTGAGCCCAGACCGAGGGAGAGACCGGAAACTTAGACCAGGTAGTCAAGACTTCTCCAAGCCTCACCCGGGGAGAGGAGAAGAAAACAAAAGCCGAAGGACCAGAGTCGGCGACGTTTATGAGCGAGATCTGGGATTGGGAGCTTGGGCGGCGACCAAACCTTTTAAAAGATCGGACCGGGGGAGTCAAATGGGAAGAGAGGGCCATCCAACGGCAGACCCATGAAGCGGCATGGAACCAATGTGGGAAAGGTGGGAAAATTTTGGTTGAGGAATAATCGAAAAATCCCTTATCTCTCTGCTTCCTTGCGCGCGCGACTCGGGAATTGGAGCTGCCATCTGCTCACCACACCCGGCGTTCCCCCACCCATCACCAGGGACATGGCAGCTTGGCCGACCCCGGGCGACCCCGGGCGACCCCGGCAGCCTGGAGCAACGTCTGGTTGGGTCTTGGCAGAGTGGACATCGCCGGCGGGCATGGTCCCAGCAGTGGGCAGAGTGGGCTGCGAACGGGCGAGGTGGGCAGCGCGGGCGCGTCTGCAACTGGACAGTATCGACAGAGTCGACAGAATGGGCGACCGACAGTCCACAACCGGCCACAGGCTGAGATACCATCGATTGGTCATACATCCAGTGGTGTGCCATCATCTGGCCCCTCTTGACTGCACGATCAGGCGGGTGAGATCTGAACTGGATTGAGACATGTTGACAACACCCTCGCCAACCCCAGTGTCCGCGGAGGGGTGAGAGAGGTAGGGCACCAGGGGGCTAAACCCAGCAGTAGCGCGCGACACGTCGCAGACCTGGCTGTCCCCACGAAAGAGACGGCAGGACGGGATGAACATATGGGGGTTGAGGCATCGCGCAGGAATCCGCTGCCTTGCCCCATACAGCAGCTGGCCGAGCTGAGCTGTCAATTTGGTCGGTGATGGCCGCGCTGCCGTCCTGCTGCTGGTGTCGCTGCTCTCTCCAGGTGGGCGTCCAGAAGAGCGGCAGCAACATCATGTCGCATCCCAGAGCTGCATGCAGTCTGCGTCCCCGGCGCCCTGTGCTGCAACTGTTGCCCCGCCACCGGCCATGACGACGTCGCTAGCTCGTGCGCTGATATGGAAATGTCATCCGACCTGTTTGCGATTAAGGATCGGTATCAGGCGCTGGGAGCGACGCTTGTGATTGGGGCGTGACATTCCTAAAGAGAGGAAGTGTCCCAGGCCGAAAATTGGGTCCCAACATGAGCGCTATCATCGCCAAGGGCAGCGTCGGTTTGCTCGATATGCTGCATTTTGTTGATGTGATCCATCTGCCTCGGCCGAGCATCCTGGCAAAAAGGCTGCACCACGTTGCTAAGTGTGGGTGCGGCTAACGGCCCAACCAGGATGTCGAACTTCATGTGCCCTGGCCAGGGTTCGGGTGGCTTGATGCAACGCACGCATACACCCCACAGAGACCAGGGCCTTGGCCCACAAGCCACAATCTGTTTTAGGGTATCGAGATAAGATAAGGACTAAACTCCATCACCAACCAAACTCGAGCTCGCATGTGAGATGCGAGCGCCACCGGCATGCGACTGCTAGCCCGACCACTGGACGCAGTCTTTTTGCTTATCAGCAGCGGCTCGATCCGGCCGGCACCCAGAGATAGCATTCCTTCGCGCGCTGGCGAGCCCCGACAATGCCCTTTTGAAGACGGCCCCAGATTGACCCCCCACGGTCCCGACGATGGCTTACGGCCTGGCCCGAAAGTTCAGCACGCGGATGCAACAGCAGCCATGTCCAAGTGTCGCATTCCCTTTCTGCTTTCGGGACCAGTCCGCCAGTTGTGCGCTCAGCTGGAGAACCGGAGGGGGCTCAAAACCCTCATTTTGCCTAGAACATCCCAAAAACGTTTACGCGCTGCCAGGCCCATTTCGCATCCACTTTTTTGCTGCACTTCTGCAACAGTAAGCGGGGAACATGCTTGGCCGTGCTGAAATACTGGTGGGGTTGTCGCACGAGAGAGGGGCCCAGCTCGTTCGGCCTGCCGGACGTCGATGTGGGTTTGGGGAAGACTTCCATCATCGGGTGCCACCCTTGATACTGGCGTCTCGATTTCGGCCGAGATAATGTGGTACTTGACTAATATATCATGAAACCTCCCGTTACCATGCATTGGGACTCGTTTTCCGTATTCCAATAGTCCCCAGTTGCATGCCAGAGTTAAGATGATATTTACTCTGCTCTGCGATAATGCCCGCCGCCTCTCCTTTTCAATATGTCCAGATAATTCTTCACTGTCACCAAAGCCAGCTCCACACCTCCCCCAGTGATACAGTCTTCTATAGGAGAAAAAGAACCGTTCTAGACATCCGATTGTTTGGATATATACATTAGCCTTCCGCGTTCCATCCTGCTTTCTGCATCCAACGATAATGCATTCCCATCATTTGGAAAGTTACACAGCGACAAAAACTATTTTGCTACTGACTGGCTGGCTCAACGAATTAGCTCGACGTATCCGCTTGCTACTCCAAAGCCCGACAATTTGGTGTCGATGAAGCCCGCGATTCTTCCGAGACACCACTTTTGAGTGAGGACGTACAAATTCTCCTCTCCTTACTTGGAAAAGAGTTCAAGTTCTGGCGAATGCATGCTGGCCATAATGGACGAGAGCCGGACCCAACCATCATAGCAAATACCCTCATCGTGATGTCCGTCTTGCCTGGCTGACTGGATTCCTCCGTGAGTGCTTTTTGATCGTCAATTGCGATACTCCAAGCCTTAAGCCCGCTGTCCGCGTCGTTGGATTTAGCTATTTGTCAGATCTACCAGCTTGAAAATGACCAAACTTCCAACATAATCGCCCACCGCAAGCCTTGTTCCATCTGAGTTTAAAGCCGCTGACGTGATAGGGTTTCGAAAGAGACCATCCCACATATGCCTGCCCAGCATATTCCCTGTCAACAGATCGCTAACATCAAAGACAGTCACAGTGAAGCATACCAGGTATTGGCAGTCCAAAGACATAGCGAGAGGCCAGCCTTCTGTCAGTCGGAGAGAATCTAGGTCATATGTTTCGACGATGCCGGGCCCGCGACTGGACCCTTCAAGACGCCACATTACCACGTCTCGATCCCAGACCGTGACGATCATATTTCCATTCGGCGACACACGGAGGATGCTTGGTCCACGGCTTGCCTTTTATTCACTGACCGAAATTCTCCCTGGCGTCCTGTTCTCAACATTAATCACCCGCACATATCCGTCCCGTCCGGCGGTCACCAGCTTCACCACCTTGGGCTAGGCCCATTGCCCGTCAGAAACAGCTATTGGAGATAAGAATGCTAGTTGTGTTACTTCGTCCATGTGCTCATTAACACACTCTCTGGCAACCGGGCGTTATTGCCAGTAGTACTCGGTACCAGCACTTTGCTCGGATCTTTCATATCAATGGCAGCCCGCGTGGTGCCATCTGAACTCCATGCAACTGGCCCATGACATGAAACATCGAGCTTCGCTTCGCGGTTCGCAGTGATCCTCAACATAGAGGAGGCTTCCTCAGAATGGAATAGAGGAGATCCGACTTGACGTCCCTGTAACCTGAGAATGTCTATCCGGTATGGTGCAGATGGCTGGAAATTGGTTGGAAGGATAGGCTGCGACCACGTCTATGTCATATGTAGCATAAGGGTTGTTGGGAGAGTCGGTGTTCTGAGAGCATATTCTCTGCCCATATATGGTGTGCAAGATGTGTCAGGAAGCATCCAATGGTATCTGTTCACTGGATGTGGCAGACAAAAAGGTAAGAGAGAGTATGAGCAGCCTTGTAGTACGCTAGGTACATGTTCTCCTTGGTAGACTTAACGCCCACGATGCAATAGTTGTCGGGTGTGAAGCTCAGATGGATAATCTCGGTTTCACTGTTAAATGGCGCTTGGCTGAGTTTCATCAATTCTAAGTGTTTCGGTTTGCAGAGAAGACGAGAATGGTGGCTCTTCTGGCGGCTCATCCCATCGTCGTTGTCGTCTTAGTTGGTGTTGCTTAATGCGTGACGAGAAGCCGTTACAATTTGCCTTTATTAGTTTATTACACATGGCAGCAATGGACGAGGTCTCTCCCGCGGTTTAACTGCTGTCTAACTGCTGTACTTAGGATTTTCATTTTTTTTTGTCATAGCTCAGGGGTTCGTATGCCATTCTCTAAGGTCGACATAGCCGCAAGGCTATCTCCTACTTGCATGATGGTGCTCGCCACGTATGGGACGAAGCCTTGTGAAGTATGTTACATGTCGTTCAGCTGGTGTAGCTCAGTGTTTCTGTTCGTCTAGTGACTATGCGCGCAGAACGTCTCGTGCTGGTTGGCAAGATGCAGAGCGCTGGACGGTTTTGTAAACACCAGCCTAGCCAAGGCAGAAAAAAAACAACCCCTAACAAAAAGAGCGTAACAACACTGGAAACATTCGAAGACGAACCGTTAAAACATTAAAAATTTTCGGAGTTATATACAACAGGCACTCGTGGGGATAGTACCCTGCAGAATAATAACCCCGGATGGCTCGTTTTCTCTCCCGGAAGGAATGGTATGGCGGGTTCAGTGTGGCCGTTCTCACCTATGTGGAACAGTTTCTGGGTTGAGCCGACATCACAATTATCACTAATATTTTAGAGCTCACCGATCGGTTAGGGAGCATAATTGTCGTAATTTGTCAAAGAGTAAAGTATGGGATCCCCTAACGCATCACTTGACCGGTTCGTAAGCTGTTCTGTAACAGGGAATCGTAAAAGCAAGGCATCCTTTTGTGACTGCAAAGGTTTGACCCCTAGCCGACACGGGAAAATGCACGTCTCCCGGGGAGTTCTCTTGGATGTTGACTTGAATGCTCTTGGGATTTTACTTGGTGCCCGCTCAAGGATTGACAACTTGGTCACAACTCTCAGCCATTCCCAGGGCCTGAAGCCAGGAAGCGCAGCTGCTCTCCTCACCAGTCACCATACGACCTCATGACAAATACGTGGTTACCGATGGAGCGTTGCCCCAAGGCAGGTATAGTCAGTGTGGTCTTTCAAACTGTCAGGTGGCCTGCTCATGAAAATTTAAACATCTGCTTCCCGAATGCTGCGATAATTTTCCAAACCGGGGCTTCATTCTTACTTCGTTCAGTACACAGTTGAGAATGGGGGTTCGATTAGACTTAAGGCATAACGAAAAATTAGATTTGGTATGGAGGAGAATGTCGCGCCGTCAACATTCTCGCTTTTTGCACTGTTTGCTCCGTTGAGGGCGTGCACTCTTGCTTCATCAAGCAGCAGTAGGTACCTAGTCGTAGCTCTAGGTGTCGGCATTCGCCGCACTGTCCCAGGCGGACATGAGAGAGCTCAATATGCTATACCCTACTGATAGCCAGTTTTTGTACGGAGATGTTGCGAGTCGACCAACTCCACTGTAGAGATAGTACAAACCGTCGAAGGACTCCGGATCGCCTGCTGGTACCGAGTTTGAGCATTATCGTGTGCTAATATGCTGGATGGCCGCGAGCCATTTCTGCTCATCGGTTCTAAGAAGCCAAGGTCAGTAGAGAAACATACGGCCGATTTAAACAACGAGCAGATCCTCACTTATCAAACTTTAGCAACTTTCCAAGCACAGGCACCAGCTGAGCCCTTAGACGATTATCCTTCTGCTCTAGGAATTGCAACAGGATCGTCTTGAGGTACATAGCATCGGGATATGTCCCAATAGCCGTCTGAGACGCCGCAGTGCTTCCACTTCCTGACCTCGTTGATTCCATCGAGCTCCGCCCAGAAATGGTTGATGAAGGAGCAGCAAGCCTGGCCTGCAGCGACTTGGCCTCCTTCGCCAGCTTGTCATATCGTAGTCGGTAATCGTCCAGCGCACGCCGCAGCTCGGCATTCTTTCTCTCCATTTCTCGGACTTGGAGCTCCGAGGCATCAAGAGTGCTCCGAAGGTTGTTCACGGTAGTCCTCATCTCGGATACTTCAGCATTGGCGCGTTCCTCAATAGATTCGAGCTCTTCTCTCCTACGTCTCCATTCCCTCTCTCTGCGTTCTAGGTCATCCCTTTCCCCGGAGAGCTCCTTGATCTCTTTTTCAAGATCCTTAATCTTCTGCCGCAATTCTTCTGTCTCCCGGGCTTTCCGCCGAGCGAGCGCGCTGGACTCGTCCTCCAAACGGTCACGCTCTTCGATGGCAGCGTCCATCTTGGCGCGCATTTCGCGCACCTTACTATCGGCGCGTTCGTCCACGTCGGCGAGCAAGCGTCGCATAGTTTCTGCCTCACGTGTACGCTCATTGAGCATCTTCCGTGCCTCGGCAAGCTCCTCATCGAGACTCTCGCACTGTGCCTGGCTTTCTTTGAGCTGAATCGTTAACTCAGCCGTCTGATCTCGCATGCTGCTCAAGAGATTCTGAGCATTGGTGTACTGGTTGATCTTGAGCTCTACTTCTTCGCGAAGGACGTCTTGTTCCTTCTTGAGGCGAGCGACCTCGTCCTCGAGCTCACGGATACGGGGTCGGAGCTTGTTGGCTTCGTCTTGGACCCTCTGGAGCTCGCGAGTAGCCTTTTCTTCCCGAGCCGAGATTTCAATCTTCTCGGCTTCAGCGCGGCGAAGGTCCCGGCCTGCAACACGCTTCTCCTCTTCAAGCCGCAGTCGGGCGTTGGTTTCTTGCGCAACCTTCTCATGTAGAGTCTTGATCTCGGCCTCACGATCAGCAGCAAGGCGCTGAGCACGCGAAAGCTCGGCCTTGAGCTCCCTCTCGCGTTTCTCAAGATTGCGCAACTCGGCGTTCTTTGCATTCAGCTCTTCGCGAGTAGTCTTCAATGCAGCCGAATCTTGCCTCAAACTCTTGAGCTCTGGCTGTACCTTCTGGAGGACTTCTCTAAGATCGGTAAGATCTTTATACCGGGTTTGAGCTAGCTGCTGAGCGGCAGCCAAATCAGACTGAAGAGTGGATGATTTTAGCTTGAGATTATCAAATTCTTCCTTAAGAGTCTCGTGTTCTTTCAGGAGGTCAGCATTGCTCTTTGCGGCCGCGGATGAAGACATCAGCTCCTTCTCAAGCTCAGCAATGCGTTCTTTTAAGGCCTTCTTTTCTGCCTCAAGCTCCTTTATCTTCTCCTTGGCCTCGACGTGATCCTGTCCTATCATCATCAAATTCTCTTGGAGGTTTTCAATTTCCTCCCGCAGCTCCTCTTCCGTCTTTCGCTGCTTGGCCAATCTCTCTATTTTTTGATCCTTTTGGACCAGCTCTCCTTGCAAGCGCGTCAATTCTGCTTGTAGTTCTGCCAGAGCAGAACCATCAGATGTAGGAGGGGCTTTCTGATCTGCAGAAGCCTCAATTGGAGCAGACTCAGCAGGCATTGCAGGTGTTGCAGCGCCGCCCTTCTTCTTTTTCTTGTTTTTCTTTTTCCCACCGCCGCCACTGCCGCTTGCCGGCGAAGCGATGGGCATCCCTAGCGGGATATGAGTGCTTGTCGGAGTGGCTGCTGGTTCCTGAGCGACCTGGAGCTGTTTGGTGAGTTCATCAATTCGCGACTGATCTTCGGCCTTAGCTTTCTTCAGAGCTTCGATCTCTGCAATTAGGGCTTTGATCTTATCGTCAAGAGAAGACTTTGCCTGATTGAGCTGTTCTACCTCCCTTTCGAGCTCTTGATTCCGGGATGTGAAGGCGGCTAGTTGGGTCGTTGTCACCTTAATATTCTCGGCAGCGTCACATTTCGACTTGGATAGCTCCTCCTCTACCTCCTTAAGTTTGGACTGTGCTTTCTCAAGGCGTTCGGTTAGAATGGCAATCTCGGCATTTCTAGCCTCGAGCTGCGTTTCGACAGAGGCCTTGACGGCAACCGCATCTCGGGTTTCACTGAGCTCCCTTGTGGCATGTTCGAGGCTTTCAACAAGAGACGCACTGTGCTCTTTGGCCAACGACAGCTCATCCCTCAAATTCTTGACCTCAGTTTGAAGCTTTTCAATCTCTTCCGTCTTCTGTTGGACTTCGGCTTGTAGCTGAGGCAGCTCGGACTCGTAAGAAAAGATATCTCCTGCTCCTTCATTGGACCTAGAGGGTGAATCTCTAGTTTCGGACTTGTCGGTCGGAGCGCCCGAATCTTTTCTCGCATCGGGTCCCGAGGATGTCTCAGACTTTGCTGCTTTGAGGGAAGAAAGTTCCTCTCTTAGCGCTGTGAGTTCTTTCTCGGCCTCTTCAGCTTTCTTCTTGTAGCTGTCTTTTTCGGTTGTCACGCGCTTAAGCTCCTCCATCAACATATCGCCTTTAAGATTGATCTGGTTCAGGTACTCGACAAGGGCTTCGGGATCCTTGATGGACGTCAAAGGGGTGTTTTCCCTCAGCGCTTTCTCGAAGGGTTCGATGGACGTTGCCCGGCTATGTGCAATGCGGTAGGATCGGAGCAGCTCTAACATTCCGTCAGTATTGGTGTTCACTGTGTGGGGTTTGCGGCAGACCCAAAGAGGCAGATCATGCAAACATACCCGGGTATGTCTTTTCTAGCTTCTCAAGCTTTCGCAGTCGCGCTCGGATTTCTGGGGGAAGCTCAGAGATCGAGGTTGAAGATGAGGCAGTCTTAGCCGTAGGCTCGGCACCGGCCTGCACCTGCTCGTTATTTCCGCTGTTGCTCGGAGAGCCTGTCCCTGAAGTGGGATTGTCGGGGCCTGCTTTTCCCGAGTTTGCAGTGGACTCTCCAGACCTGGGTATCTTGTCTCCCGGCAATGGTGTTGACGCCCTCGAGGAGGCCGCTGTGTCGTCGGCGTCATCAATCACGAACGCCGCCTCAAATACGGCCGGATCAGGGTTGGCTGTCGGCCCGTCACCATCGTCGCCGGTCTTAGCTGTTGGCCGGGAACGGCGGACAGTAGATGGGCCTCCAGCACCACTTGAGGATCGCGAACGACGCGGGGCAGCAGCCCTCTGAGCTTCGAGAGCGGCCTTCTGCCTGGCCTGCTCTTCAGCAATTCGCTGGTCAATTGCGCCTTTGAGTCGCTTCGCGGGCAATACGGAGTTAGCTTTCGTCGGCGAAGACCACGAGATGCCATTTGAGCATTCTAACCTGGAACATGATGACGGATCGCGCGGGGGTAATGTTAATGGCAAATCGATGGTGCTTGAGTCGCTCTGTCCGTTTGCTGGTTCGCAGTCAACTTGAGGCTCAAGATTAGAGAGCGTTCGGGACAAAGTGTGGTACAAGTGGGCGGGCGCAGCTGGAGAAACAGTTTGAGAGAGCTCAGGGAGGCAAAAGACCGAATAACATTCGATTGCCGCGAGACGGCGACAAGCCGGAAGCCGGATGCTGTGTGCCGTTGTCCTGAGGGCTGGCTGGCCGAACAGTTGGCCGGACTTGATGCGCAGATCTACAGTAATTGAAAGCCGGCTTGAAGCACTTCCGGGGCTATGAATTTATGTGGATGCTTGTCGTTGATCTGCCCGCGTCAGGCTCCGCCAAACCAGTTGTTTTAGCGGACGTTGGGCCTCGTCGAATATTGCAACCCGTCGGCGTCCACGGTGTGCTCCCGTCTGCCAGGCACGCTGCGATCGAGCCGCACTGGATACCCACCTGGATACCCGAAACGCCAAGACTGCTCGGGACAACCAGAGACCCTTGCAGCCTTGCCGCAAAAGTGCAAGGCTGCAGCGGGCTGCGCACAACATCATGTGGGATCGTTGGCAGGGACATTGTGGGGAGACGCCTAAGGCACAAATTCCCCGTTAAAACAATACGTATGTATGTAACAGAGAAATCATGAAGTCACCATGCATTTTGGAGCCTTTCATTCATTGGACCCTGTGTGAGCTGGCCGTTTTCCCTTTTTCGCTGCTGATGCTTCACTGTCGCACCGTCGCGCTCCTGATGGGTGGAAGGAAAGCACCAAACCGCCTCGTAATTACCCCTAAAGCCCCTCTTCTGGCCTTCCAGAAGGCCTAGTCATCATTTGCAAATCCTGCATTCATGCGCCAGACGTAACCGGCTTCGAAAATGGTTTCCTTTTGGCCATGGGGGGTGAGTGTCTGCCTGCCGACCATCCAGGCGCGAACATCGCCGAGCATCATAAACACGCACACTTACACGCAGGTTTTTGCAGAAGGATGACACTTCCCCCGAATCGTTTGAAAAGGCGCTCTCGGCGCTTACGACTAAGATCACGGCAGCCCAAACGCAGCTCGATCAGACACGTGCGAAAGGAAGGAGGGTGATGGTCCTCAGCACGCTGTACCTCGGCTTTGCGTATCTGGTATACGCTATTGTTCTCATATTGGTCGTAGGCTGGCGGAATATGGGGGCGGTAGATTGGACAGCTGTCTTAGGGGGCCCTATCCTGATCGTAGTCGTGCGCACCGTTATCACCGACTTCGTCGACTATCGCACCAAAAGGCTTAGCTCCAGGCTCAAAGACTTGCAAGCAGAGCGCGCAAAGACAATCCAGAAGCTCAAGGATGCTACCAAGTACGAATCGACCCTCGAGCTACTCCAGAAGTACGGGGGGCCTGAAAACAAGGAAAAGAGGGGGACACTTGGCGCCGAGGAAGATGAGAGCAGAATTCAGCAACAAGGAGGACGGCCAAAAGATACACAGGCGCCTCTGGCAAATCGCATCAATATTCTCCCTCCACCCACGGCGAATATCCAGCGCCCTCTTGTTCCCAGACCGGTCACGCCACAACCAAGACCCCATGCGAATCCTGCCATGCCCGAGATAGACGTGTCCGCCGAATTTGCACCCAACGCCTTCGATGGGCGGCCTCCCCCGGCCTACATGCAATACCCTCCCGCAACCATGACTGCTGCCCCAGCCGAGCCCAAGTCGCACTGGTACGATCGCATTTTGGACACCCTGCTCGGTGAGGACGAGACTGCGGCAAAGAACCGTATTGTCCTAATCTGCTCTCGTTGCCGGCTTGTTAACGGCCAGGCCCCTCCGGGGACGAAGTCTCTGACCGAGCTCGGCTTGTGGAAGTGCATGGCGTGCGGAGCTCCAAACGGCGAGATAGACGAGGGAAAGCGGATTGTTCAAGAGGTCTTGGGAAACAGGGCTGCTGAGTTCACAGCCGAAGCGCCAAAGGATACCACGAGCCGAAGCTCAAGCGACCTAGTTGAGGTGGACAAAGAAGTGCCGGTGAAGGAGGTCGAGGAGCGACAGTCTTCTGCCGAGGAATCTGGAAAGAGCAAGGGGTGATCGCTTTTCTGTATTCGTTTGGTGCTTGGTCCTTACTCTGTCTGTGCTGCTAGGTTTCTTTTTTTTTTTTTTTTTTC